>FWPU01000661.1_pt1 | contig 57081 bp, 53 predicted proteins | sample 2228361 | NCBI WGS metagenome assembly FWPU01 (sample SAMEA103939777, study PRJEB20133) | metagenome | reverse complement strand
GGAGTGGGATTGGGTTCAGCCTAATGGTGTCCTCAAAGATATGATTTGCCGGGGGTTGATTGAGCCTCCTCCAGGAGAGAAGTGGCCTTAGCTTTTGGCGAAGCATCGTCAGCCAGGTTTGAGGTTGATCAAACTTCTATCTTAGGTAAGCTTGTCGATTTAAAGCCTATTGAACTTCTTTAAGTTAGACGAAACCAACTTGAAAAGTTTTAGAGTGGTTTAGTTGAGGAGTATCACTATTGGGGGTATAGACGGCCTGTGGGGAAGCATTGGGAGTATATTGCTTTTTGAGGTAGAATGATATTCCTATACCCTTAATCTCTCGGGCCCAAAAGCGTTAACCACGCTCCAGTAAGGCAATACGGCAAGGATGATTTTCCAATTGACACAAAGATTCAGGCAAAGATATTATGCAAAACATAATCACCTTATTTAAATGGAGGCTTGGCTATGCGTAGCGATTTGATGAAAAAAGGATTAGAAAAAGCTCCCCATCGTTCGCTCTTTAAAGCTTTGGGTTTGACTGATGAAGAATTACGGCGACCTTTGGTAGGGATTGCCAATTCCGCGAATGAAATAATTCCTGGCCATATTCATTTGGATAAAATTGCTGAAGCCGTTAAGGCTGGCGTGAGGATGGCTGGCGGCACTCCTATAGAATTTTCAACTATTGGCGTATGTGATGGAATTGCTATGAACCATGAAGGCATGAAATATTCATTGGCTAGCCGAGAGCTTATTGCTGATTCCATAGAAATTATGGCGATGGCTCATCCATTTGATGCTTTGGTCTTAGTTCCTAATTGCGACAAAATTGTTCCTGGCATGCTCATGGCGGCCCTGCGCTTGAATATTCCTACCATAATCATCAGTGGCGGGCCTATGTTAGCAGGTAAAATTGCTGGGCAAGTGGTGGATTTAATAAGCGTCTTTGAGGGCGTGGGCCGGGTGGCCCGCGGTGAATGGACTGAAAAACAACTAAAAGAATTAGAAGAATGCGCTTGCCCCGGATGTGGCTCTTGTGCCGGTATGTTTACCGCAAATTCTATGAATTGTTTGGCCGAAGCTTTGGGGCTGGCTTTACCAGGAAATGGCACTATTCCAGCCGTATCCGCTGCCCGTCTGCGCTTAGCCAAGTTAACTGGGTTAAAAGTAATGGAACTGCTGCGCAAGAATTTGCGGCCAAGAATCATCGCCACTCTTAATGCTTTTAAAAATGCCATGGCCGTTGATATGGCTTTGGGTTGTTCTACCAATACAGTCTTACACCTTCCGGCGATTGCTCACGAAGCAGGCCTTGACCTCAATTTAGATCTCTTCAATACAATCAGTAGCCAAACTCCCCATCTCTGCTCCCTCAGCCCTGGTGGGCCGCATCACTTAGAAGATCTGGATGCAGCCGGAGGGGTCCCTGCAGTCATGGCGGAATTAACTAAATTAGGAATCATCGACAACCAGGTTATAACCGTCACCGGTCAGAAATTAGCTCAGAATTTAAAAGGGGTGAAAGTTAAAGATTACACAGTTATTAGGTCGATCAAAGATCCCTATCATAAAGAGGGCGGTCTTGCTATTCTAAGGGGTAATTTAGCTCCTAAAGGGGCCGTAGTCAAACAATCCGCCGTAGCTCCAGAGATGATGGTTAATGAAGGAAAGGCCATTGTCTTTGATTCTGAAGAAGAAGCTATGGCAGGGATCCTTAAGGGGCAGGTCAAACCAGGACATGTGGTCGTTGTCCGCTATGAAGGCCCAAAAGGTGGCCCAGGGATGCGGGAGATGCTCTCGCCTACTTCCGCTATTGCGGGCATGGGCTTAGATAAAGATGTGGCTTTGATTACGGACGGTCGCTTCAGCGGGGGATCACGGGGGGCAGCCATCGGCCATATTTCCCCGGAAGCGGCTGAAGGAGGATTAATTGCCTTAGTTAAAAATGGGGATAGAATTTTAATTGATATCCCCCAAAAGAAACTCAACCTTTTGGTTAGCCAAGAGGAAATAAAGAAGCGGCGCCAGGCTTGGAGACCTCCTGAGCCTAAGATCAAAACTGGTTATGTTGCCAGATATGCTCAGTTAGTTACCTCTGCTGGAACAGGGGCTATCCTCAAAGATAAAATCTGACCTTTTCAGCTCATTATTCCCTTCCTCCTCAATAGAGAAGAGGATGAAGGGAATAAAAAGAGCCCCCATTGAGATCCCTTAAAAAATACTTTTCCAATCACGATCTCTGTCGTGAAGGCGGGAACGCATTGAAAATATTCACTATTTTTTCCGCAGCAATGACTGAATTAGGTTTTGATGGATTTTTTGGGGATCGCCCATTTTCCCCTTGACAATTTTTCGCCTTAAAGGTATAAAGACGAAGAAATTAAATCATCTGATGATTTAATGATCTTATAAAATGGTCATTTTCAAACAGACCAAGCTGATCACCAAAATTGTCGAAGAGATAAAAAACCAGATCATTCGCGGAGAACTACAGGCCGGCCAAAAGCTACCTCCTCAGGACAAGTGGGCTAAAGAAATGGGCATCAGCCGGGGCACTCTGCGCGAAGCACTCAACCAATTAGTGCTGATGGGTATTATTGAAATGAAGCAAGGAAATGGCACTTATGTTAAATCCATAACTCCTTCTTCTTTTATGGAATCCCTCTCCTTAGCCCTAATCATGGACAAAAGTTCTGTCTCTGAACTCTTGGATGCCCGCCTGTGTATTGAAAGTGCCGTGGCTTTTTGGGCGGCTAAAAAAGCCACGACAAAAGATTTGCAGGAGTTAAAAAAAATATGTCAGCAAATGCGCAAAGCCTATCAAGAAAATAATACGCAAGAATTTATCAAAAAAGACTTAGAATTTCACATATTGATTGCCAAAAGTTCCAAAAATCGCGTCTTAATGCGAGTAGTGCAAACGATTCGGGAAGTGCTTTATCAATTTATCTCCGATTATTTTTCCCTTATGCCGGAAACTATGAAAATAGCTCTCAATTACCATACGCGTATCCTTAGAGCAATTGAAAATCAGGACCCTGAAGAAGCGAAAAGAGAGATGGAAGCTCATATCATTTCTTTGATAGGGCGCTTGAGCAACTTACATAAAGACCTGGCTGGTTCGCCAATGTCCAGCAGATAATAAAACAAAATTTAGCGGAGGGAAAAAATGATAATTGACCAAGAAGCATGTACGGGATGTGGTAAATGCGTACCATATTGCCCTATGCAAGCTATTATTTGGCATAAAAAAGAAAAAGGGAAAAAGCCTTATTCTGAGATAGATCGAGAAAAATGCGTGGAATGCTTTGTCTGCTATCGAGCCAATGTTTGCCCCGAAGAGGCCATTAAAGAAGAAAAGTTGGCCTGGCCCCGAATATTGAGAAGAGCTTTCAGCGACCCCCTTTATGTTCATGAAGGTACTGATGTGCCCGGACGGGGAACAGAAGAAATGAAAACAAATGATGTGACGGGAAGATTTCGAGATGGCTTCATAGGAATTGGCTTGGAATTTGGCCGACCGGGGACCGGGACTTATTTCCGCGATGCCGAGAAAGCGATTAAAAAACTCGTTCCCTTGGGAGTTTCTTTAGAACCCCTTAATCCTTTAACCCAGCTTATCAGCAATCCCCAAACTGGTGACCTCAAAAAAGATGTGCGCCATGAAAGGGTTCTCTCGGCAATTGTAGAGTTCACTATTCCCTTAGAAAAAGCCCAGCAGGTCTTTCAGGCGATCAAAGAAATAGCTCAAGAAATAGACACCGTATTTAGTTTAGATCTTATATGTAAAGTTTCTCCTCAAGGAGAGATTCCTCTTCAGCAAGAGCTTGAAAAAGCCGGCTTAAATAGATCGGCTAATGGCAAAGTAAATGTTGGTTTAGGCAGACCATTATTCAGAGGATAAGAAAGGGGATATTAATAATATGACTCACACTTTGCATCGTCAAGGTACGTTAGAAAGTTTAGGAGAAGACTTCGTTGTTTTTACCATGTCAGCTAAAACCGTAAATGCCCAAGGCTCGGCCGAAAAAATGAAGAAATTTTTTGAAATCTTAGAAAAATATAATCCCTTAAATTATGGAGATATGAAAACGGGCAATCGATTCAATACCGATCGCGATACTATTTATAACAATATTCGCGATAATTCCATCGTCCATTTCGTCTTCACGGATAAGAAGGTGGTGGGCCAGATCCTAAAGGAACTCAAAGAAGCAGAGTTAGGTACTTCCGTAATTGTGAGTGGTTTAGTGGAGGTAACAGATCAGTTATGTAAGCAAGCTAATTTAAATATGCATACGGTAGAATTTTCCGGTGGTATTCACGGGAAGGTGGAACTTTTACCGGCCGGTCCAATTTTGGAGATAACCACCATGTGCGGCCATGGCATGGTCGCCGCCAATTTAGTCAAAGAGATGCTCCATCAAATGAAGAAGGGGAAAAAGAGCCTGCCCGATGCTGCCATAGAGTTAGCCAAACCGTGCCAATGCGGGATTTTCAATGTGGAAAGGGCGGAAAAATTGCTGGCTACACTACAAGACTTACCCATCTAAATGATACGGAGCTTTAGGACAGAAAGCCTATACCTAAGGCCAAGGAGGTTATTATGGGGATTGGCGGATATATAGGTAAAATTTTAAGGGTGGATCTTTCTTCAGGCAAGACAATTAGGGAAGATCTAAGTGAAGATTTTGCTACAAAATGGGTGGGTGGAGTAGGATTCGGAGCTCGGTATCTTTACCAAGAAGTTCCGGCCGGGGTATCCTGGTCCGCTCCTGAAAATCGGATGATTTGGGCTTCCGGCCCCTTAGCTGGCAGCGGCGTTTACGGGGCAGGAACTTTTAATGTAGTGACTAAAGGTCCCTTAACGAACTTAGCTGGTTCATCTCAAGCCAATGGCTATTTCGGTGCTTACCTCAAGTTTTCCGGCTTTGACGCCATTATCTTTCAAGGCAAGGCTCCTTCTCTAAGCTATCTGCTGATTAAAGATGGAAAAGCAGAGATTAAAGATGCCCGCCATCTCGCTGGATTAGATGTCTGGGAAACAGAGGATGCTTTAAGAAAAGAATTGGGGGTAAAGGAAAAAGACGTCAGTGTTTATGCCATAGGGCCGGCAGGGGAGCGCGGGGTTCTTTATTCCGCCATTGTCGGCGATCGAGGCCATGTGGTGGCCCATAACGGACTTGGTGCTGTTATGGGTTCAAAAAATCTAAAAGCGGTTATAGCTTTTCGCGGGCCAAGAAATTTTGCCATAAAAGATCCCGCTCTTTTAAAAGAAAAAAATGAAGCCGTCTTTGAGCATGCTAAGACTTTTGGTCCCTTTTATCAATGGGGGACCGGCGGAGGTTTCTCGGCTATATATGGCATCGGTTGTTTACCAGTGAAGAATTATACCACGAATACTTATCCCGAACACGAAAGAATGAACGGCCAGTACATGCGCACCCATTTTCAGATCCGCTCCATGCCCTGCTATATGTGCCGTATAGCCCATGTAAAGGAAGTTACGGTAACTGAAGGTCCCTATAAAGGTTTTGTAGGAGAGGAGCCAGAATATGAACAGTTAGCAGCGTGGGGTCCGCAAATTGGCAATACAGACCTGGGCGCCGTGGTTATGCTGACCCGGGAGGTGGACCGCTTAGGTCTGGATTGTAACGAAGCCTCCTGGACTATTGGCTGGGTGATGGAATGTTATGAAAAAGGGCTATTCACCCAGAAAGATTTAGATGGCTTAGATATGAAATGGGGGAATGTAGAGGCCGTTAAAGAATTATTAAATAAAATAGCTAAAAGGGAAGGGATTGGTGATCTATTGGCAGAAGGGGTAAAACGAGTCTCCCAGAAAATAGGCGGTGAAGCTGCTCAATGGGCCATTTATGCTGAGAAAGGCTGCACTCCCAGAAGCCATGATCACCGTGGAGCAAGATGGGCAGAGCTTTTTGATACCTGTCTTTCCAACACCAGCACTATTGAATCGACTTGGGCTGGGGTCCATACCCAATTGGTAGATATGCCAGCAGTAAGTGATCCTTTCTCCCATGAAGAAGTTTCTACCCTGAACGCTAAATTTAATGGGATTCGGCAGTTCGATGATTGTCTGGGAACTTGTCGGATAGCTTGTCCAAATCCAAAGTTGCAGTTGGAGTGTGTTAATGCCGTTACTGGTTGGCATTTGAGTCTGGAAGATGCTTTTACTATTGGGCGCCGGGTGGTCAACCAATTGCGGGTCTTCAACTTAATCCATGGTTTGAAAAGAGAAGACGAACGTCCTTCTCCTCGCTATGGATCTGTCCCGGTAGATGGTCCTGCGCAGGGAAAAAACATAATGGCCAAATGGGATTGGATGGTAGAAAATTACTACCGCCTTATGGGCTGGGATCCGCAGACGGGGAAGCCTCTTCCCGAAACTCTACAAAAACTGGAGTTGGCTGATTTAATCAAAGCTATTTATAAAGAATGATCAGCGTTGAAGTAGAACTATGGTTATGGTTAAGCAATGAACTGGCTGGGGATTTTACGTATTTTTCCCCCATGCGGTGTGGGCGCAGGGAGGAAGTGGCCGAAGGTACGACCATCGGTCAATTATTGGCCATTTTGGCCAAACGATTTCCGCCCTTAGCCGTAAAAGTCTACAATTTGGCCGAAGAGAAGTTATATCCTTATTTGGTGATCAATTATAATGAACGAGTCATTAGCCCTTACGTCGTCTATGATCAACCCTTAAAAGATGGAGATAAGCTCACAATTCTACCCATGTACGTTGGTGGATAAACAAAATTACCAAGGAGGAAAGAATGCTAAAAATAGCTAATCCGCAAGAGCTGGAACCCAGATTCTTGGAAAAAGTAGATCTTTCCGAAGTTCTTTTTTTCAGACTACGACCAGGAGAAGATCTTTTCAAAAGGATTGCGGAAGTTTGTAAAGAAAATAATCTGGAAAGAGCTATGATCCTCTCAGCGATTGGCAGCCTATGTGATGTTGCCTTTCGGGATTTAAAAACTGGAATAGAGCTGCCCGTGAATGTGGATAAGACTAACCTGATGAAGGAATACGGCCCCTTTGAGTTACTTACGTTAGAAGGCAACGTCTTTCCTTTAGTGGGAGAATTCGGCGCGCTTAAACACGGAGACTTGGTGCTTCATCTGCATGCCACTTTGGGCACGGCCTATGGGAATGTTTTTGGTGGGCATCTCTTTGAAGCTACGATCTTTACTACTACAGAAATTTTCCTGGCCAAAGTCAAAAATAGTAATGTGAAAAAGAAACAAAGCACAGTAACGGGCTTGACCGAAATGCGGGCTGATCTCTAAAATAAAATGCCCACAGAAAGGAGGGATCAATAGCCAAACTAATAAAAAAATCACCCAAATTTAAAAATTTTAAAGGAGGGGACACAAATGATTAAGTTAGCAAAAATTCTTTGTCTTTTGGTAGGAGCAGCTCTGCTTACTTTTTCCTCCAGCAGTGATGCTCAAGTGGATAAGATTAAAGTGGGGGTCATGTACAGTATGAGCGGTGCTGGAGCTCCCATTGGCAAAATCCAGTTAGATGGAGCCAAGTTAGCCATTAAAGAGGTAAATGATCAGGGCGGCATTCTCTTGGGTGGCAAAAAAGTTAAAGTCGAAGCAATCATTCGCGACGATGAAACTAAGCCAGATGTGGCGGTTCGCAGATTTAGAGAGTTGATCCAAGACGAAAAGATAACCTTATTTGTGGGCTGCACCTTTGCCCATGTCGCTAAAGCTCTAAATGAGCAGGCCCGTACTCAGCAAATCGTCTTAATGCCCACCAATGGCATCCCTGAGATTATCTTTAATAAGAAAGAAAAAGCCCCTTATACTCTGAATGTCCTCGGCGCCACGGATGGCGTAGGAAGGATTTCCGCTGATTATGTAGGCAAGACTTACAAACCCAAACATGTAATGCTCTTCCTGCCTGATTATGCTTATGGCCGAGATGCAGCTGCTGGCGCGCATAAAATTTTTAGAGCTAAATATCCCAATATCAAAGTAAGCGAAACCTGGTCTCCAGTGGGCACGCCAGACTTTACTTCTTATATTATAAAAGTTCAAGAAGCTAAACCTGATGTGGTAATGATGGGGCACTGGGGGGCGGATGGAATTAATGTCCTTAAACAAGTTTACGAAATGGGTCTAAGGAAAAAGACTAAACTCTTCTTTAACTGGATTATTAATCCCTTTGCCGTAGGCATCCCCCCCGAAGCTTTGGAAGGTGTTACCTGCGGTATGCTCTGGTATCATGACATGACTGGGTTTAAAGACCCCTTAGTCGTCCAAGAATCTCAAAAACTTTCGGGAATGTGGAAAAAAGAGTATGGCGAACCCCCAGACCCATATGCTATGATGGGTTATTATGGAATGAAAGAAGTACTCCGCGGAGTCCAATTAGCTAACTCCTTAGAACCGGCGAAGGTTTATAAGGCATTGATGGACAATCCTGAATTTATGAGCGTTAAAGGTCCGGCCAAATGGCGAGTGGATGGCCGACCTCACTATCGGTATTCCTCCTTTATTGTCGAAGGCAAGGGGCCCAAAGAGAGGAAAGATATGAAATGGGATTTTGCGCGCGTAGTGGACTCTTACGAGGGAGATGCTTTCCTCCTTCCCTTAAAAGACATGGGTTGGGAATAAACAAATTTGGCGGAGAAGTTTATTCTAAAAGCCTCTCCGCCTCCTTTTTCTTTCTTTATCTTGAAAGCAAAATTTAAGGAGAAAAAGTGGATACGATTCTGAAAACAGAAAGTTTAAGCAAACATTTTGGCGGCCTCATTGCCGTAAACAAAGTTAATTTTTCTCTTCGAGAAAGAGAAGTAACCGGAATCATCGGACCCAATGGTTCTGGGAAAACAACTTTTTTCAATCTCCTTTCTGGTTTTTTTCCGCCCAGCACCGGGAAAATTTTCTTCCACCAAGAGGAAATAACGCATGTCCCTCCCCACCAAAGAGTTCTCAGGGGAATAGTTCGCACTTTTCAACTTGTCTCTGTTTTTAATTCTTTAACCGTCTGGGAAAACCTGGTTCTTTCCAGTATCCGTTTTCAAGCAGAAGAAACTTCGTGGCGTAAATTCTTCTTCTCCTCCACTAAAGGGGCAAGGATTCAAGAAAATTGTATAAAAGCCTTGAAATTAGTTGGGTTAGAGAACCAAGCCTCAATTGCTACGGCCGAACTTCCCTATGGTTCAAAAAGACTCTTAGAGATCGGCATTGCCCTCTCTCTTAATCCCAAAATTCTTTTGCTCGATGAACCTTTGGCTGGTCTTAGCGATGTGGAAATCACTGAAGTACTTAACTTGCTCAACCGGATTAAAAAAGATCTCACTTTAGTTATAATTGAACACAAGTTATCCAAGATAGTTGACTTAGTTAAGCGTCTAATCGTCATGAATGAAGGGAATTTTATCTGTGAAGGTGATCCTTACCATGTGCTCGATGATAAAACGGTAAAAGAATGCTATTGGGGAAGGGGAGAAAATAACGGAGCAACTGCCTAATTTAAAAGTATCTTCATTTAAAGGAAGGATAAAGTTTCATGCTGGTAGTAAAGAATTTAGATGTGGGTTATGGTCATGCGATGGTGCTGCATGACGTGTCACTCCAAATAGATAAGGGCCAGATGGCCTTTCTCATTGGTCGAAATGGAGCTGGCAAAACTACTCTACTTAAAACCATTATCGGGCTATTGAGTCCTAAAAAGGGATCGATTGTCTACCAAGAAGAAGAAATAGTCGGGCTATCACCAGAAGAGCTCTATATAAGAGGAGTACGTTATGTGGCCCAAGAGAAAAAAGTCTTTGGCAACTTGACCGTAAGAGAAAATATTGAGATTGCCGCCCACGCCAGCAAAGAACCGATTGATCAGGCTTTAAGAAAAGCCATAAGTATTTATCCAAAATTGGAAAATTTTCTAAATATTAAAGCTGGTCAACTAAGCGGCGGGCAAAGACAAATTCTCTTAGTCGGACGGGCTTTAGTAGGCCATCCCAAACTTCTCTTGATCGATGAACCAACTCAAGGATTGGCGGCGATTGTTATTAATGAAATTGAGAAAATATTGAGCAATTTAAAACAACAGGTTTCGGCTACTATCGTCGAACAAAATTTAGCTATGGTCAACCGCTTAGGCGACCGGGTGTATATCCTAAAAGAAGGGAAAATAGTGCGCGAAATAAATAATAAGAATGAAATTGCCAACAGCCAAGCTTTGGAGGAGTATCTCTAAAATAAAATAAATATAAAAAGGAAAGACAAATGACCACTAAGCCGCTCAAAGATTTACCAACGGAATTTCCTATTTCTCAAAATAAAAATAGGGAATGGTTATCATTTCTAATTATCACGGGCGTCTTTCTTATCCTTGCTCCCATTTTGTCTGTCCACCGCATCACGGATTTCATGATCTTCTGCATATTCGCCCTATCTTTTGACCTCCTTTATGGATATATGGGCCGACTTTCCTTTGGACATCTGCTTTACTTAGGCACAGGAGCTTATTGTTCTGGCCTTTTTTTAAAATACATTAATCCGCATCCCCCGCTGGCTATCCTCATTGGCATAGGTGTAGCTACGCTGCTGGCCATGGTTTTAGGATTTGTTATTGTGCGCACCACAGGAGCCTGTTTTGCTTTAATGAACTTAGCCTTTAATCATATCGGTTTCTTCCTGGTCTTATCTCCTTTGCGAACAATAACCAATGGGGAGGATGGCTTTGGATTAAGTACTGTTCCTGAAGGTTTTCTAGATTTTAGCAGCCGTCCTATCATGTTCTCTTTCACGCTCTTTTGTCTGTTATTTGTCTTCTATTTTTTGCGTAAACTAACCTCTTCTCCATATGGCTTGCTTATCCGTTCAATCAAGGAAGATGAAAATCGGGTGCGTTTTCTTGGCTATAATACTTTTATTTATAAATGGATAACTTTCGTGATCGCCGGAGCAATTGCTGGATTAGCGGGCACCCTTACTGCTCTTAATTATAACTATGTGAATCCCAATGTAATGGACGTCCATAGCAATGTGGGAGTAGTCTTTGCCTGTTTGATTGGCGGCGCAGGCAATATGTACGGCGCTTTGGCCGGCGGTGTCATTTATATGATAATTAGCAATTTCTTGCCCATTTACATCCAAAGATGGGAAATGTTCCTGGGTATATCACTTCTAATAATCACTTTTCGTTTTCGCAAAGGAGTTTGGGGATATATCCAAACTGAAATTGGTATTTTCAATAAGAGAAGACTGGCGCTGGGCTCTGTTCCGGGGGAGGTTAACAGATGATTTACACTCTAATCTATGGCCTTACTATAGGAGCCATTCTCTACTTCATCTCTATTGGCTTATCTTTGACTTTCGGTACCATGAGGGTAATTAATTTTGCCCATACTTTGACTTATACCATCGGCGTTTATGCCCTAATTACTCTTTTAGCGGCGCTCAAAGGCTTTTTCACTCCGGCGGCGCTCTTGGCCATTTTAGTGGTGGTGCCCATTAGCTACCTTATCGAAAGGTTTGTAATCAGGAGATTATATGGAGAATCCCTCGATTACACTTTTATAGCCACCTTTGCCATCTCCTTAATCGGAGTGGACACTATTAAATGGATTTGGGGAGTTAACCCCTATCCTTTAAGTGATCCTATTGGCAAATATATAACCTTTTTAGATATGTCTTTTCCAGTCTATCGGGTCATAATTTTCTCCATTGCTATTCTTCTTTTCTTAGCTTTGAATGTTTTCTTCAAAAGATCTATCGTCGGCAAGATTGTTATTGCCGCCTTAGAAGATAAAGATGGCGTAAAGTGTTTGGGTATTAATGTAGATAAATATTTTTCCTTCGTCTTTATTTTAGGGAGTGCTCTGGCCGCTTTAGGAGGTGTCCTATACGCTCCTATAAGTTCAGTTCACCCTTATATGGGTCTTTCTGTTCTGCTGCTCAGTTTTGCCGTTATTATTGTGGGTGGTATGGGCAATCTTAAAGGAACCTTTTATTCTGCTTTTGCTTTGGGCATGGTTATGGCCATTACCGCCAGATATTGGTCCCAGGGGGCGGAGACTATGGTCTTCATCGTTATGGCCATCACTTTAATTTTTAGACCAATAGATGTTTAGCCATAAGGTTTAAGGGATTTTTTGCTGCGGGGAAATCAATTAAATGCGTCTTCTTAAAACAAGAAAGGAGGATTAATTTCATGAAAGGCATTTGGAACAAAGTTTTAAAAGTGGATTTGACCAACCAAACCTGTCAAGTCGAAAAGTTGCCCGATAAAATTTATGAATATTTTTTGGGCGGAGCAGGATTAGCAGCCTATTATCTCTGGAAAGAAAGCCCTAAAGGCACAACTCCATTTGATCCGGCTAATCGCCTTACTTTAGGGGCCGGCACTTTAAACGGAGTTAAACAAACAGGCGCAGGGAAATGGTCAGCCGGCGGTATTTCCCCTTCTATTGGCATGAATGCAGATTCCGCGGCGACGGCTAGCTTTGGTATTGAACTAAAACAAGCCGGTTACGATGCGATTGTTCTCTATGGTCGCGCCGAGAAACCGGTCTACTTGGTGGTCGACGACGATAAAGCTGTTCTAAAAGATGCCAGTCATCTTTGGGGCAAAGACGCCTATGAGGTAGAAGACGCTATTCGCGGCGCAGAAGGAGAAAATTTCGAAATTGTTTCCATCGGTCAAGCTGCTGAACGACTCGTCCGCTTTGCCAATATTCAAACCCGGAAAAAGTCATATTGTGGTCGTTGCGGATTGGGAGCCATAATGGGCTCAAAACTGATCAAAGGCGTAGCCGTTAGAGGCACCCAGGAAGTTGCTTATCATGATCCGCAAGAATTAGATCGCCTCAATAGGCAAATTAATCAACGAGTTTTGTCTCTTGACTCCCAGATGTCTGAATGGCTACAGATAAAAAGGGTAGGCACAGCGATGGCTACAGAACTTTTCGCCCCCCAAGGTAATTTGCCGATCAGTAATTACCGCTTAGCAGACTGGCCTGAAGGAGTCAAAGCTTGGCATGCTTCCAATTATGCCAAAGAATTAAACGCCAAACCATGGCCTTGCAAATATTGCGTAATCCAATGCCATAATTATTGTGAAGTAACTGAAGGTCCATACCAATTTAAAGGCAAAGGCCCAGAGTACGAATCTTTTGCCATGATGGGCTTCAACACCATGTGTGCTGATGTAAAAGCTGTAGCCTATGCGTGTGAATTGGCCGATAAATACTCTATGGATACTATCTCATTGGGCGTCATCATCGCCTTTGCCATGGAGTGCTATGAGAAAGGGGTCCTTACCAAGGAAGACACTTACGGGTTGGATTTGACCTGGGGCAATGCCGAAGCCATAGTGGAATTAACAAAAAAGATTGGTTTGCGCGAAGGCGGTCTGGCTTATCTTTTAGGCGAAGGCTGTCAGTTTGCAGCTCAAAAGCTCGGCGGTGGCTCAGAAGATTGGGCTGTGGCTATGAAGGGACAAGAAATTGCTGCGCATAACTGGCGAGCCCAATATATTTCTGCTTTAAATTATTGTACCGGATGCGCTTCTGGCCCCAACCATGAGCGAGGAAATTCCCAACATATCTGGGTCGGCCACATTCGCCTTCCCGAATGGGGAATTGGGGAAGTTAAAAATGAAGAGAGATGGTCATGGGAAAATGCAGCTGATCGAAATGCTAAATTCCATGACTATTGCAATATTATTAATTCAGCCGGCCACTGCAAATTTCAGGAGTTCCGGGGTTATACCCTCACCGATCTAACCAATACTTTAAATGCCGCCTGTGGCTTGGGCTGGAGTGTTGAAGATCTGCGTAAATGTAGCGAACGGATTACTACCCTGCAAAAACTGCTGAATATTCGCTATGGCTGGAAGAAAGAACATGATTTCCAATACCCGAAGCGCTTCATGGAACCCGTAACCGAAGGACCGGCTGCTGGGAAGATACCACTCGGACTTGAAAAAGCTATCTTGGAATACTATGCTGTTCGCGGCTGGGATCAAGATGGAAAACCAACCAGGGAGCTGCTCAAGCGTTTGGGTATGGAAGAATATGCTCCTAAAATTTAATTATTAAATTTTAAAAAAAGGGGCTGAGTTATGTTCAGCCCCTTTTTAAACTTCAATTTATCCTAATGGTTATAGCCAAGCGGCGAGCGCTAAAATATCAATAGATGACCTTATTTAGATGACCTTATTTATAAGAAATTTGCCTCTAATGCGAATATTAACCATCAAGGAGGAAAAAACATGAGAATTCCTGTATCCAAAACCGCTATCGTGTTAATAGAACCTCAAAATGATTTTCTTAAGCCTGGTGGAACTATGTATCAATATATAAAAGACCAATTAGCCAAAAGAAATGTGATCGCTAATTTGCAGAACCTGCTTAATAAGGCCCGAAAAAAAGGAATAAAGATTTTCTATGTCCCTTTTCATCCTTTTGAAAAAGGTTTTCCTGAACTTAAAAAAGGTGGACCAGCTTGCACTGGACTTAGAGGCCTTGAAATGAAAATGAAGGCCGATTGGGGTACAGGAGCTTGGCTAAAAGGTACGCCCGGACCAGAAATAATTGAAGAGCTCACCCCGCAGAAAGGAGATATCATTGTAGAAGGAAAAAAGACTCTGGATGCTTTCCATTCTACAGCTCTTGATTATCTCCTGCGCGCCAACGAAATAGAATATGTTGCCTTCGCCGGTTTCCATACTAATTGGTGTGTAGAGTCGAGCGCCCGTTCCGCTTATGATAAGGGTTATCGCGTTATCGTTTTGGCCGACTGCACAGGCACGGACACTGAAGAAGAACAAAAATACGCGGAGACATATATTTTCCCTAAAATCGGACTGGTAATGAGTGCCAATGCTTTTTTAAGAGCTGTAAAATAATAATGGCCAGCTAAAAAATTAAAATATGATTAAAGGAATAGGGCATATTGGCCTTGCCGTCAAAAATATTGAGGAAACTCTTAAAGCTTTCACCGCAGCCCTCGGTCTCCCTTTGCCTCCTATAAAAGAAGTTCCGGAAAGAAAAATAAAAGTGGCAGTTTTATATTTGGGAGAAGTTGGATTAGAATTTATTCAAGATGAAAGCAGCAATGGAGAATTCGCCACTTTAGTCAAAGAAAGAGGAAATAGTATCCACCATTTCTGCTTACTCACTGACCAAATTGAATCTGACATTGAAATTCTTAAAAGTCGGGGCGTGGAGATGGCTGATGAAAAACCTAAAATGGGAGTAAGAGGGAAGCGGATTGCCTTTGTTAAGAAAAATTTATTGGGAGGAATCGCTCTAGAGCTCTCTGAACCTTAAACATTTATAGCCGTTTTTAATAGAAGGAGGGCGAAAATAATGAAAATAACAATAAATTCCCAAAACCAAGAATTTAAGCCAGGAACTAAACTTTCTCAATTATTTAATATAATTAAAGAAAACAAAAAAGATGACCCGGTAATCAAGTTTCTTAAAGACAAAACCGGCTTAGACCATATAACTTTAATGCTTAATGGCCGGATAGTAAACCCTGAAGAATATGATAAAATTGAGCTCAAAGAAGGCGATGAGGTTTATTGGGTAGTACCTCACGCTGGAGGCTAATTCTAAGTCTTTATTAAAGAAATCGCCATATTGGCCGATATAATTTTGGCTAAAAGAAATTTTTTTGAATTATTTAAGTTATTCGAAATTTTCTATTGACATTTTTTTTCTATTAATTTAATCTGTAGAAAAATAAATCTGGATTTAATTATAAATTCAAATTCACTTTTGTGATTAAATCCTCAGGAGATGGTCCATGAGGACTTCCGATATACTAAAAAAGCTAAATATCCCCAGGCATAAATTATATTACTTAGAACAAAAAGGGTATATAAAACCCAAAAGAATTCCCATGGGCGAACTGGAAACACGAGAATACAGCGAAGAGGATTTCAAAAAATTAGAATTAATTTGGAAATATTTACAAAGTGGCTTTAAATATAAAATCGCTTACCAAAAAGCGATGGAAGAATTACAGAGTCCAAAACTTGAATTAGAGGGGGAAAAATGAGTGTATCTGGCAGTACTGAGCTCCCATGGGAGCCTATAGAAAGGAAGAAGGAATATGCAAATGGCCCGCTGATTGAAGAAGAATATCAGCCAAATCCCTGGAAAGAGGCTTCTCCTGCAGAATGGGAAGATTGGCGATGGCAACTCAAAAATCGGATTACCAGAGTAGACCAGCTGAAGTTAATTTTAAATTTAAGCCCGGAAGAAGAATTTGCTATAGAAGCTTCCCAAGGAAGATTAGCTACAGCTATCACCCCTTATTTTGTTAAATTAATGGACCGGAATGACCCCAACTGTCCAATCCGTCGCCAAGCTATTCCCACCTTAGAAGAATTCCACGTTTCCCCCCATGATCTCTTAGATCCTTGCGCCGAAGATGAAAATTCTCCTGTTCATGGCTTAGTCCATCGTTATCCAGATCGAGTTCTGCTTTTAGTTACGGATAAATGTGCCGTTTATTGTCGGTATTGTACGCGGCGGCGCCTGGTAGGATCGAGTGAAAATTGTATAACTGAAGATGAGCTCAAAGAAGCTATTGCTTACATCCAAGCTACTAAAAAAGTTCGGGATGTTCTGATTTCGGGTGGAGATCCTCTCCTCTTAGAAGATGAGCGTTTAGAAAGTATTCTCGCTCGTATATATAAGATACCCCATGTAGAAATAATTCGCATCGGCACTCGCGCTCCTGTAACCTTGCCTCAGAGAATAACTCCCGCACTTACCTCTATGTTTAAGAAATATCACCCTCTCTGGATGAGCATTCATTTTACTCACCCCAAAGAAATTACTAAAGAAGTAAAGCGGGCATGTGCCCTCTTAGCCGATGCCGGAATTCCTTTGGGAAGTCAGACTGTCCTTTTGCGCAAGATAAACGATCGGCCGGCTATTATGAAAAAGCTAATGCATGAGCTTTTAAAAATCCGTGTGCGCCCTTATTATATTTATCAATGTGATTTGGCCATGGGCACAGAGCATTTCCGCACCCCTATAGCCGTTGGTATCAATATTATTGAAAAGTTGCGGGGCCATACTACGGGATACGCTGTCCCCAGTTTTGTAATTGATGCTCCCGGAGGTGGAGGAAAGATTCCCGTTGGTCCTACTTATCTAATTTCGCAGGATAAAGGCAAAGTAGTTCTCAGAAATTATCAGGGTAAAGTCTTCGAATATCAAGAACCCGAATATTAAAATATTAATAACCCTCCCCCACCCTTCCTTTAGCGAAACTCTCCTTCTCCAAGAAGGCCCAAATTATTTTTGGGCCTTCTCTTGCAGGGCCAAGGGGATTACTTCAGCCATGCGCTGTACAAAATGAAATTTCAATTCTCTCTTAATCTCTTCCGGAATATCCTCCAGATCTTTTTCATTCTTTTTGGGCAGGATTACAGTAGTAATTCCGGCCCGCCTGGCGGCTAATACCTTCTCTTTAATGCCGCCCACGGGAAGAACTAAGCCACGCAAGGTAATTTCTCCAGTCATAGCAACATCACTCCGCACAGGCCTTCCAGATAGTAAGGATGTTAAAGCGGTAAAGATGGTTATGCCCGCTGAAGGCCCATCCTTAGGTATGGCACCAGCAGGAACGTGAATATGGATATCACTATTATCAAAGAAATTTTCGGGCACATTTAACTCTTTAGCTCTGGCCCTTATATAACTGAGGGCGGCCTGGGCCGATTCTTTCATGACCTCTCCTAATTGTCCAGTCAAGGTGAAGCCTTTTTTCCCTTTCATGCGTGTAGCCTCTATAAACAGAATATCGCCACCTGTTGGCGTCCACGCTAAGCCTATAGCCACGCCTGGATCGGCCGTCCGCTCGGCTATCTCGGAGAAAAATTTAACTGGTCCTAAGTAAGTAGAGACTTTATCTTCATCAATAATGTTTAATTCTTGCTGGCCTTCAGCTGCTTGGCGAGCTACTCCCCGGCAGATGGCCGAAATTTCTCTCTCTAAATTACGCACTCCTGCTTCGCGGGTATATTCTAAGATAATGCGCCGTAAAGCCTTTTTGGTAAACTGAATATTCTTTTCAGTGAGGCCATGCGCCTCTATCTGTTTAGGAACGAGATAATTCTGAGCTATTTTAAGCTTCTCCTCCTCGGTATATCCAGGCAGATCTAAAACTTCCATTCGATCACGCAAGGGTGCTGGGATAGGATCCAAAATATTTGCCGTCGTAATAAACATTACTTTGCTCAGATCAAAAGGTACGTCTAAATAGTGATCTGAGAAAGCATAATTCTGTTCGGGATCCAAGACTTCCAGCAGAGCCGCTGAAGGATCTCCGCGAAAGTCCATCCCTAGCTTATCAATTTCATCGAGCATAAAAACAGGATTGTTGGAGCCGGCTTTGCGGATGCCCTGGATAATGCGCCCAGGTAAAGCTCCCACATATGTACGGCGGTGTCCTCTAATTTCTGCTTCATCTCTTACTCCGCCTAAAGACATGCGCACAAATTTCCGCCCCAAGGCGCGAGCAATGGATTTGCCGACAGAAGTTTTGCCTGTTCCTGGTGGTCCGACAAAGCAGAGAATGGGCCCTTTCATGTCCGTCTTAAGCTTCCGTACGGAAAGATACTCTAAAATGCGCTTCTTCACTTTCTCTAAATTATAATGGTCCTCATTCAGTACTTTTTCGGCTTGAGCAATTTCCAGATTATCCTGGGTAGAGACCGACCAAGGAAGTTCAATAAGCCATTCTAGGTAGGTACGGGAAACAGTGTACTCGGCAGCGGCCGGTGGCATCTTCGCTAAACGATCAAGCTCCCTTTCAGCTTCTTTCATGGCTTCTGGAGGAAGTTTAGCTTCCTGCAAACGCCGCCTAAGTTCTTCAATCTCTATTTGACGTTCATCTCTTTCTCCCAGTTCCTTTTGGATGGCTTTGAGTTGTTCCCGCAAAAAATATTCCCTTTGAGATTTATCTATACCCTCCCGGACCTGACTTTGAATCTTAGAGCTCAGCTCTAAGACACTCAATTCTTTGTTTAGCAAAAGATTAACTTTCTCTAATCTCTCCTTGATATTAAGGGTTTCCAAGATGGCCTGCTTATCCGCTAGGGATATATTCAAAGTGGAAGCTACTAAATCAGCTAAAGCGCTCGCATCATCTAAGTTCATCGCCATAATAGCGAGCTCCGCCGGCAGATGAGGAGAGAACTCCACTACTTTCTGGAAGACACCTTTTATGCTAACCAATAAAGCCTGCAGATCAGGAGTCTCTTCCATTTGGTCCTGCAAAGGAACACATTTGGCCCGCAGATAGGGATCTTGTTGGGTAATCTCCGTAATCCTTATGCGGGCCACGCCCTGGATAAGCAGCCGCAAGCTATTATCAGGCATCTTAATCATCTTTAAGATGAAGGCCGCACACCCCACAGAAAACAAATCTTCAGGCTTAACCTCGCCTGCTTCTTTGCTTTTCAAGGCGACGACGCCTATAATTTTATTGGCCAAAAGGGCTGCATCAATAAGCTTGATAATTGGCTCTTGGGTAACTATAAGAGGGAGAACCATCTTCGGATAAAGCACGGCTTCTCTAATGGGGATGACAGGCAACTCTTCAGGAATATCGATACTCTTAGAACCTTCTTCTTTTCCAGGTGTCCCGCTTCCGCCCCCGCTCCCTATAGACAAATTTGCTTCTTCGGTCAATAAAAAAGAGTTAATGGTCATGAGAGCTTCACCTCCACAGTTTTAGCCACAGATTCTAATCTTTTGGGAACAGTAATAATCAAAAAACCGTCACGATAGTTCGCCTTTATTTCCTCAGCCTTGACCTGGAAAGGAATTCGCAGAGTCCTTTCAAAGTATCCATAATCTATCTCCATTTGATGCAAGCGGGTCTTAGGAGAAGGGGCAAACTCAGTTCTATTTCCAGAGATTGACAAAATGTCTTTTTGGATGAAAACTTGAAAATCCTCCTTCTTCATGCCCGCAATTTCCAAGACGACCATTAGGTTATCTTCTGTTTCATAAACATCCATAGGTGGGTGGAAAGATCTTTCCGGTTGATAAGCCAAAGGACGAAAGTCTCTAAAAAATTCTCCCACCAATTGATGAACCTTCTCTCTTATATGTTCAAATTCATCTTTAGCCATGATGATCCCCCTCCCTCAAAAATTTCCACACTCTTCGATGCTAAAATTTATATAAGAAATTACTTTTATGCCGCTCGCCCCCCCAATCCCCCGAATTATTTTTAACACATTCTCTTTAATTTCACAACAACTTGATCTTTTCATCTCCTCTTGTTAATATTTTTATTATGAAAATTTCTTTGCTTTCGCGCCGGCAGAATCTCCTGGCCATTCTTGCCATTTGCCTGCTAGCCTTAAGTCAAGGGTGTGCTACTCCCCAGTCAATGGCCAGACAGAAAGCTAAAGCCTTAGAACTTGAAAATAAAGGAAAAGAATATTTTGGCCAAGGGTACAATCGGCGAGCTTTACGCTATTTTACCCAAGCCCAGCAGATATATGAGGCCATAGATCATCGCGAGGGCCAGGCCTTAATTCTCCATAATTTAGGCTTAGTTTACCAATCTATTGATGAACATTCGGCGGCGCTTAATTTTTTCAAGCGTGCTCTGGCTATTAACCTCGAGTTAGGCAATGAAGACGGGCAAGCATTAAATCTTAACCATATTGGCACAGCCCTCATATCTTTACAAAAACCTAAAGAAAGTTTGGAATTTATTACGCGCGCCTTGACCTTGGAAAAAAAAAGGGGAAATCTTCGACGACAGGCGGAGTGCTTAAATAACTTAGGTTTAGCTTACCGCGCTTTGGGGGAAGATGAAAGAGCGTTAAATTATTATCGCCAAGCCCAAATCTTACATGCAAAAACAGGAAATTTCGCCGGAATGGCAGCTACTTTAAATAATCTGGGTGTTCTTTATCAAGCACGCCAAGACTGGAATAGGGCTTTGAAATCATTTCAGGAGGCTTTAGAAATTGACAAACAATTAGAGAATTCTTTGGGCATTTCTACAGATCTGACTCATTTAGGTAGGCTGCATGAAAAAATGGGTGAGCCAGAAAAAGCTCTGCATTACCATCTGCGGGCGTGGCGTATAAATGAATATTTGGGGCGTAAAGACCGCGTCTTAAAAGACTTATCTATAATCGCCAGCCTCTACGAGACCCTGGGTAAACCAGCAGAAGCCGAAAAATTCCGCCAAAAGATTAAAAAACTGACTTCTTCAACACCGTAAATTGGCCATGGCCAAATTTCAAATTCATTCTCCATTTAAACCGCAAGGTGATCAGCCACGGGCCATCAAAAAATTGGTCCCGGGAATAGAAAAAGGTTTAACTCACCAGGTTCTTTTAGGGGTAACTGGCTCCGGGAAAACATTTACTATGGCCCATGTAATCGCCCACGTGCAAAAGCCCACCTTAGTCATTGCCCCTAATAAGACCTTAGCTGCCCAACTTTTTCAAGAATTTCGCCAGCTCTTTCCCGAAAATGCCGTCGAATATTTTGTAAGCTATTATGATTATTACCAACCAGAAGCGTATGTCCCGGCTACCGATACTTATATTGAAAAAGATGCTTCCATAAATGATTTGATTGATCAAATGCGCCATTCCGCCACCCACTCGGTACTTACGCGGCGCGATGTGATCGTGGTTGCCTCTGTATCCTGCATCTATGGTTTAGGCTCGCCCGAAACCTATCAAGACATGATCGTTTTAATGGAAGACCAAAAAGAAATATCTCGCGATGATCTTCTCGCCCGCTTAGTAGAAATTCAGTATCAGCGCAATGACTATGATTTCCATCGGGGCACTTTCCGCCTTAAAGGAGATGTCTTGGAGATATTCCCAGCCTACGAAGAAGACAAAGCTATTCGGATAGAATTTTTTGGCGATTTAGTAGACTCTATTACCGAGATAGACCCTTTGCGCGGTCGAACTATCCGCCGGCTTAAACATGTCCATATTTTCCCCAACAGCCATTACGTCACGCCCCAAGATCGGTTGCGCCAAGCTATTCAGTCTATTCGGGAGGAGCTGGCGCAGCGTTTAGCTGAATTACGTTCTCAGGGCAAGCTGCTGGAAGCTCAGCGTTTGGAGCAACGTACTAACTTTGATTTAGAGATGCTGGCGGAGATGGGTTATTGTACGGGCATTGAAAATTATTCCCGCCACCTCGATGGTCGGCAACCCGGGGAGCCTCCTTATACTCTCTTAGATTATTTTCCCGATGATGCCTTAGTCTTTATTGATGAAAGCCATATCACCGTCCCCCAACTGCAAGGCATGTATTGGGGAGATCGCACGCGGAAAGAGACCTTAGTCGAGTACGGATTCCGTTTACCTTCCGCCTTAGATAACCGTCCTCTATCATTTGCCGAATTTGAAGCTCGGGTCCCGCAGGTAATTTATGTATCTGCTACTCCTGGACCTTACGAGTTGGAGAAGGCCCAAGGCCGAGTGGTGGAACAAATTATTCGCCCCACAGGCTTAACTGACCCGCAAGTAGAGGTGCGGCCGGCCCGCTATCAGGTGGACGATCTCTTGGAAGAGATTAGGAAAAGGGGGCTTAAGGGCGAAAGGGTTTTGGTGACCACGCTTACCAAAAGAATGGCCGAAGATCTTACCAATTACTATAATGACCTGGGTGTAAAGGTGAAGTATCTCCATTCCGATATCCAAACTCTGGAAAGAACAGAGATTATCCGGGATTTACGCTTGGGTAAATTTGATGTGCTTATCGGCATCAATCTTCTACGCGAAGGTTTAGACTTGCCCGAAGTCTCTTTGGTCGCTATTTTAGATGCTGATAAAGAGGGGTTTCTGCGCTCGGAAACTTCTTTAATCCAAACCTTTGGACGTACTGCTCGAAACGTGTCCGGTAAAGTAATTCTCTATGCCGACCAGATTACTGAATCCATGCAGCGCGCCATCAAAGAAACTGAGCGCCGGCGTAAGATGCAGGAGGCTTACAACCGCAAGCATAAAATCACTCCAGAAACAATCAAAAAGGCCATTCCCGAAGTGCTCGCTTCTATTTATGAAGCCGATTATGTGACAGTCCCCTTAGCTGCTGAAGAACGGGAGGATTATGTTTCTCTATTAGAGATTCCCAAATTAATTTCTCGCTTAAAGAGAGAGATGCGGGAGGCCGCTTCTCGCCTGGACTTTGAAAAAGCCGCCGCCCTACGGGACCGAATTAAAGCTCTGGAAACAAAAGAATTGACTCATGGGGGAGAAGAGTAGATGATCGAAGAGCAGATTCAAAACTTACCTTCAAGCCCGGGCGTCTATTTGATGAAAGACCACGAAGGAAATGTTCTTTACGTTGGTAAAGCCAAAAACCTTCGCCAGCGGGTGAGGGCCTATTTCAGCAACTCTGCTGACTCCCGTTATTCCTTACGCTTTCTTCTGCCCAAGATTCAGCAAGTCGAAACTATCATCACCGATACAGAAAAAGAGGCCTTGCTTTTAGAAAACAATCTCATTAAAAAATATAAGCCGCGGTATAATATCATCTTTAAAGACGATAAAACGTATTTTAGCCTCAAAATTAACCTCCAAGAAGACTTCCCTCGCTTAACTTTAGTGCGCAAATTAAAACAGGATGGAGCTCATTATTTTGGGCCTTTTGCTTCCAGCGCCGCCGTGAAAGAGACTATCCGGCTTATGCATCAGCTCTTCCCTCTGCGCTCTTGTAGTGAGGCTGAATTTCGCCACCGTTCTCGTCCTTGTTTAAATTTCCAAATTAAGAAATGTTTAGGACCTTGCTGCGGCTATATAAATAAAGAAGAATATAGAGAGTTAGTGGAGGAGGCCCTTCTCTTTCTGGAGGGTAAGAATGACCAGTTAATAAGAATATTACGAAGTAAAATGGCCCGAGCCGCTGAACAACTCCGTTTTGAAGAAGCGGCGCGCCTGCGCGACCAAATCCAAGCCGTGGAAAAGACTTTAGAGAAGCAGAAAACTTCCTTAACCATTCCTACAGACCAAGATGTCTTTGCTTTTTATCGCCAAGGGAACTTATGGGAATTTCAGATCCTCTTCTTCCGCCGCGGATTATTAATCGGCCATAAATCTTTCTCCTTCTCCCGGTTAAATCTTCCCGAAGGAGAAGCCCTTTCTGCTTTTATTCAACAATACTATGCTTCCGCGACTTCCCTCCCCCAAGAAATTCTTCTTCCTTTAGCCATAGAAAATGACCAGTTGCTGGCTGATTGGCTTTCCGAAAGAAAAGGAAAGCCAGTTAAAATTATTGTCCCCGTAAAGGGCCCTAAAAAGAAACTCGTGCAACTTGCTCTCAAAAATGCCCAAAATAATTTACAAAAGCGGATAGGGGAAAAAGCAAATCTGGACTTAATTCTTCAAGAACTCCAGGAAAAATTGCGTTTACCCAAATTCCCTCGCCGCATAGAATGCTTGGACATCTCCAATCTTATGGGCACTTTGGCTGTGGGCTCTTTGGTCTGTTTCTATGAAGGTCAACCTGATCATTCCAGATACCGCCACTTTAAAATCCAGGCACCTCCTTTTCCTGATGATTACGCCATGATGTATGAGATTTTGCAAAGGCGGTATAGTAAACTATCTGGTCCGGAAGATAAACCTGATCTCCTGATTATCGATGGCGGCAAAGGGCATCTCAATGTGGCTTTAGCTGTCCTGCGTGAACTCCATCTCCAAGATATCTCGGTCATCGCTTTAGCTAAAGTAAAAGGTACGAACACCCGCCTAAAGAGAGAAAAGTTAGGAGACAAGATTTACTTACCCAATATAAAAGATCCCCTAAATCTTCCGGCTCATTCTGCGGTTTGCCACTTCCTCCAAAAAATTAGGGATGAAGCCCATCGGTTTGCCATTAATTATCATAAGAAGCTGCGCGGCAAAAAAGGACTAGAGACTATCTTGGACGAAATTCCTGGGATAGGGGAAGTAAAAAAGAAAGTTCTATTGAAAGCTTTGGGGAGTTGGCCGAAAATTAAGGAAGCTTCTTTAGAAAGTCTCGCCCAGATTAAGCCGTTAACGTTTACCGATGCTCAAAGAATTTTCGCTTTTTTTCATCCTGGCAAAGAGGAAGCTTATAATTCTAATAATGATGGACAGGCCCATTTAGCCTCTCCCTCTTCATCAAGTTCCTTTTCTCCCAAGCTCCATTAGCTTTACTCTCTGAGAGACTGCGGCCAATTAGGGTATGACCATAGTTGGGGGAGAGGGCTAAAGGCAGGCCAGAGGCAGGCCGGAGGAAGGTATTCATGCGGAATAACGAGTCTGTGGTTTTCCAAGGCACAAGGCGAGGTTATAATCTTAATCCTTAATCCTCAGGAAACGGAGTAGGGCATGGGCTTGTCCCTTGCCGGCATCGGCAAGCCCTAAAGGCTTACCCTACGAATTTTCTCATTTACCCCCTGGCTTCTTATACACGCTCTAAGATTCGAATCCCAAAGTGCAGGTGGGCAAGGATACGCATAGCCTTGACAGGATTTCTTAATTTTATTAAGATTGCTTTAAAATCTATGCAAGAAGATGGACCTTAAAAATTAAATATTATTTAAGGAGGTGTCATAATGACAAAGAGGAAAATATTGGCCGTAGCAATCATGTCTTTACTTTTCTTCGCTTTTGGCAATATGAGCATTCAGGATCTTAATGCGGCAGAAAAATTTCCCTCACGGGAAATAGAAATAATGGTTCCTTGGGCTGCTGGGGGGGCAACAGACGTTGTTTTTCGAACTTTTGCTGCCGTAATTCCCAAATATTTGGGTGTTCCTCTCATAGTCGTTAACCGACCAGGAGGTGGAGCAGTTCCCGGTTATGCCGAAGCCATGAAAAAGAAAAACGATGGCTATTATTTAGTGGCCTGGGCCACACCTTCCCTTACAAAAGTACATATGAGCAAGACCCCTTATGATCATAAAACTTTCGATCCGGTTATAATGGTCGCCCATAACCCCTGTTGGATTCTTGTGCCTAAGGATTCACCATTTAACAATCTCCGTGATTTCATCAATGCTGCCCAAGCCAACCCTGGGAAGATTAGTATGGCCAATGCGGGGGCGGGAGGTGGATATCACTTAGTAGCCTTAGCTTTTGAGAGCGATTTGGGTATTGAGCTTGTGCATGTTCCTTATAAAGGGGGCGCACCTTCGATTGTAGCCACGGTAGCCAAACAGGTCGATTCGGTTATGTGTTCTCCGCCGGAGGGTGTCCCCCAGGTTAAAGCTGGCGAATTGAAGGCCTTGGGCGTCTTTGCCCATAAGCGATTGAAAGATTTTCCTAATCTCCAAACTGGAGAGGAGCAGGGAGTTAAATTTTATATGGGCATGTGGAGGGGAATTGCCGTACCTAAAGGGACGGACAAAGGCATCATCAAAAAGCTTCACGATGCTTTCAAGGCAACTATGAATGATCCAGAATTTCAGAAGATGGCCGAGAAAGCTGGCTTCATGTTAGAATATAAGAATACGGAAGAATTTGCCAAATTTATTGAAGAACAAGACAAATACTATATGAACCTAATAAAATCTAAGAAGCTGGGAGATCGCTATAAAAAATGACATAAAATATTCTTAATTCGAACCCGCAGGACGTGGCCGTGGCTGTAAAGCCTTGGTGAGCGTAGCATGGCCATTTCAAAAGAATGGTTCTGGGTTATGCTCCTTTCCAGTTCGCAGATGATCTAATCTTTTTAAGCATTTTTGATGGATAATCTTATATGGGGAAAATGGATATATATATAGGATTGTCACTCATGATCTTGAGTGCCATTTTCTTCGGTTTAACTTTTCAATTTCCCGAGCAAACTCTGGCCATGTCCCCTTCACTTTTTCCCAGGATAATAACTTTAGGTCTTTTTATTATGGCCGCAATTCTTTTCTTCCAGGGCTGGAAAAATACCACCTTGCGGTCTGAAGGAGGGAAAGATTTTTCTTTCCCTTGGGGACGTTTTTTAAGCATGATAATTCTAGCTTTTGTCTACACGCGCGTGTTGGAACTGGTAAGTTATATTTTAGCTACTCCTTTCTTGATTGCCGGGCTAATGATTATTTTTTATGAAAAGAAGTGGCTAAGGATTACAACGGTTTCGCTGACCGCTACTTTTGCCATTTATATTATCTTTCGCAACTTCTTCAAAGTACCTTTACCTCGATTTGAACTATTTTAACTCTGCAAATTAAAAATGGTCTCCTTCTGGGCGGGTTACTCTCAAATATTTAGTTGGCAAACTTTTCCTTATTTATTTTTAGGAGTTGCGGGGGGAATTATTGTCGGAGCTTTGCCTGGCTTAACAGCTTCGGTGGGTATAATTCTCCTTTTGCCCCTGACTTACCAATTAGATCCAAGCACGGCAATGGTGATGCTTTGTGGAATGTTCTGTGGAGCTATATACGGCGGCTCTATCTCGGCCATTCTTATATCAACCCCCGGCACACCTTCGGCTGCAGCTACCGTATTAGATGGTTATCCTTTAGCTCAAAAGGGAGAAGCGGGAAAGGCTCTGGGAGTAGCTACCATTGCCTCAACCGTAGGGGGCATTATTTCTACTTTTTGTTTGATCTTCATCTCTCCCCAGTTAGCCAAATTTGCCCTTAAATTTGGCCCTGAAGAATATTTTGCCCTCATGGTTTTCGGCCTAACGATTATTGGAAGTGTTTCGGGAAAATCTTTAACAAAAGGAATCATCGCCGGCTTATTTGGTTTGCTTATTGCCACCATAGGTTTAGATCCTGTTACCGGGTACGCTCGTTTCTCCTTTGATAATCCTAATCTCATGAGTGGCTTTCCTCTTCTCCCAGTCTTGATTGGATTATTTGCTATTTCGGAAATATTTATCCAGCTCGAAAATATAAGTAAAGGATCTATACAGAGAATTGAACATAAGCTTGGCCAATTTTTACCTAATTTCCAAGAAATTAAAAAATTATCGCCTATTATTCTATTCTCTTCTCTTTTAGGAACCATCATTGGTGTAATACCCGGCACGGGCGGAGCTATTGCATCCTTCTTAGCTTATAATGAAGCTAAGAGATGGTCCAAAGATCCAGAAACATTTGGCTCAGGTAATATAGCGGGAATAGCCGCGCCTGAAGCTGCTAACAATGGGACAACCGGCGGTGCTATGGTTCCCTTACTTACTTTGGGCATTCCTGGAGATGTAGTCACAGCGGTAATGTTGGGAGCCTTAATGCTTATTGGGATTCGACCTGGCCCCCTAATGTTTAAAGAAAACCCCGAAGTTATAAATGCCATATTTGCGGGCATGATGATGGCCAATATTTTAATGCTTATTCTGGGTTTGTTAAGCATCAGATTTTTCCCTTACGTATTAAAAGTACCGAACTCTATCCTTTTCCCTATTATTTTTGCTCTATGCTTCTTAGGCTCTTTTTCTCTTAATAACAGCATTTATGATATGGCTGTAGCCCTCGGTTTTGGAATCCTGGGATATTTTATGAGGAAAAACGGCTTTCCTGCTGTCCCTATCGTGTTAGGAATTATCTTGGGACCTATTGCGGAAGATGAACTTGGGCACGCTTTGCTTTTATCTAAAGGCAACTGGCGCGTTCTCTTTCAATCACCCTTGGCTCTTTTCTTTTATGCGTTAGCCAGCTTCTCAGTAATCTTTTCTTTAAAAAGAATGAAAAGATTACGCGGCGGATGAGATTTATTAAGCCGAACCATCAGAATAATTCCTGAGGAATCTCCGTAAATTTCCAGACTTATTTTCTTTCAGTAACGCTTATCAAGAATTTGGAAATTTTTATTTTGCGTATCCTTCAATTATTTTTTCCCTTTTAAATAATCGATCATAGACTGAGTAACCAAAGGAACAACTTCACCAATCATATGCGGTAGCAAATTTTTCATAACCTTAGGCATCAAGGAAGGCATTTGTTCCCGCATATATTCAGGCATGGGTACACGCTCGCCTACTTTGGCCAGCATGGTGGGCATTACTTTGGGTAGCATTAAAGGAAGCAGTCGCCGAAAAAGGAAGGGGAAAAGAGGTTTCATCATCTCCAGCATTCCTGGAATTTTGCCCATATAGCGCATCATTTTACCCATTCCCAAGGGCATAGCGGCGATCAGTTCTGGCCACATAGACTCCATTAAGGTAGCAAATCCTTGAGGAGTCATCAAATTAATCATGGCCTCAAAAACCGCCCACTGTGACTGCACCTCGGGATTAGGATCAGGAAATTTATAGCCCAAAGCGGAAGAGGCAAAATGAGCTAAATCAACCACCTCTAAGGGAAGATTTTTTTTCTGGATGGTAACTCGAAATTGAAATGCACAGCATGGACATAGAGCTACTACTTTTTGAGCTTCCGCCCGTAAAGCCTCCTGCAGACGCATCTCACCAATCTCAGCAGCTACGGGCGGATCTTTAATCAAAGTGAGTACTGATCCACAGCAGTGAGCTTCCTGGCGGTTATGCTCCATCTCTACTAATTTTACATTGGGGATGGCTTTAATTAATTCTCGCGGAGGCTCATAAACCCCAGAAACTCGACCGATATGGCAGGAATCATGCCAGGTTACGGATTGCGGGATGTTAAAATTGGCTGGGAATTGAAATTCTCCCTTTTTAATTTTCTCCCATAGTATCTCGCTATAATGTCGGGCCGTAATTCCAAATTCTAAACCGAGCTTTTTCGCCCATTGGGGGTAAACCTGACGCCACATCATATCACAAGCAGGGCAAGAGGTGATTACTGTATCTGCCCCCGTTTCTTTAACGGCCTCTATATTTTTTTGCATAATTTCGGCAAAGACATCCCATTTCCCAGCTACTAGCATGGGGGTGGCACAACAATTTTCTTTATTGCCCAAATAAGTAAAATCAACCCCAGCCACATCCAACAGTCTTACACTAGCCATGGCAATATCATGTTCTACATAACTCGCCGTGCAGCCAGCAAAATACACATTGCGTGATCTTTTGCCCGGGCCATGTTTTGCTTGGAGATCTTCCGGGAACCAGGCCTTTCGGTCGTGGCGATATCCTGCCCAAATATTCCCTTCGGCCTGTAAAGCTGCTGTCATCATTTCAAAAGGAGGAAAGGTCATTCTCTTATCTTCATTTATCAATTTGCCTCGGAGTTTCATCCAAGATGGTTCAATCGGCAAAGCAGCTGAACACCGCCAGTTGCATAGCTCACAGGTGGTGCAGACCAAAAAAGTGTCCACCATGAACTGATTCCATTCTTCTCTTCCTTCCAAATATTCCCGCAACCAGTACCACTTCCCTCGAGGGCTTTGACTTTCCCATCCCCGCCCATAAAATTGGTCGCATTCATCAATACAGTAACCACACTGCGAACAACTATAAGCATACCAGGATACTTCGGCAGGAATTCCCTTAATATCTTTCGTGGGCCGCTCGCCAACCTGAGTTACAACGGTATTTCCCAGAGGGCGAACCAAGGGTTCTAAGAAACTGGCCCAACCGAGAGCTCCTCCTAAGAGGCCGGATGTTATAACTTTACCAGGGTTCATGATGTTTTTAGAGTCTACCTCTTCCTTGAATCTTTTTATTTCATCAAGACGGTCGGCTCCTAAGATTTTGGCAGCTTTCCTGGTAAAGTACATACCCGTGCTGTAAGGTCTGCCCTTATGCTCTTCAGCAATTTTCAATAAAGTTAAAACTAAGCCGTAGACAAAATTATAGCTGAATTTCCGTTGATCACCAGGGATAAAGCCGAGAATCACCACTTCTGGAATGCCCTCAGGCCCCTGACGGATCACTAATCCTTCTTTGACTAAAGGTTGATCAATTTTACGTTCAATCTTGCTCATTACTTCCCCTAACTCACTTAAGGGAATGACCACTTCTGCTGGGACTAAAGAAGGTCCCAACCTCTTCACCACCATGAGCCTGAACCTGTTCTTCCATTCATGATCGGCAATGCGCGAACTGAGAATCTCAGCCTGGCATAATTTAGTAATGGTGGCCAGTTTTTCTCTAACTTCTTCTCGGTCTTTTTCACGGAAGGTTAAAGTCATAATATAAGCCGCTGGCAGAAGAACCCGCTCTTCCACTGCCTGACCGTAATGTTCCATGAGCGGGGCTCTATTTTTTAATTCCGCCATGCGCGGATTGATGAACATTAAAGACCAGATTGGTAATCGCGCTTCTATAATAGCCGTAATCAATTTTTGTAGGTCATAAGCGTTGGGACAACCGATAGCTTCTACGGCGAGCTCTTCCAAAGGTTTAATTTTAAAAGTTACCTGAGTGATAAAGCCGATAATCCCTTCTGTGTCGGCAATTAAATCTAATTTTTCTCCTTGGAACTCCTGCACTTCCCCATTTGGCAATACCACCCGAGCAGCGAGTACATTTTCTCGAAACCAGCCAGCTTCAAAAGAGCCGATTCCTGCCCCTCCTTGGGCCAGCCATCCTGCAACAGTGGAGGAGGGATAACTGGTAGGGTAGAGGCGGAGAGTCAACCCTTGTTTCGCTAATTGCTTATCCAACTTTTCCCAGACAACTCCGGCTTCAGTAGTAGCGGTCAATGATTCTGGATCAATCTTTAAAATCCTATTCATCCGGTAAAAATCGACTACTAATCCTCTTCCTCGAGGAATAACTCCCCCATAGCCGGAAGTTGCTCTCCCCCGGGGAGTTAAAGCAACTTGGTTCTTCTGGGCCCACTGCACCAGCTCGATCAACTCTACTTCTGATTCTGGCTGAATTATTCCTTCCGGGATGGAATTGCCAATTAAGGGTTTAAATAGACTGGGCATTGCAGCAATATCATGGGCGTACAATTTACACTCAGTTTTGTCAAAGTTAACTCGCTCACCGAATTTTTCTTTCAGGAAGACCTTATGGCTATCTTTGAGCTTACCCATAAACTCCCTTTCCTTGCAGCAGATCTAATTATATCTTTAATTTTAGATGTTTTTTTTTATAACATCGATTCAAAACTAAAATTTTTTTAATCTTCTCGCTCTTTATTGAAAAATATAGCGAGCAGAATCTCCTTTTTAGTTCTTAATCAAATAGGGATAAAAAGATTTAAAAACTTTTTAAAGAGGGTGGTTATTTGGCCACCTGGAGGAGGGCAATTATCTGTTGGGCAGGAAGCATCCCTGTAACCACTCTTCCATCCATGAAGACTAAGGTGGGCGTACTGGTTATTCCTAAAGATTCTGCTAACTTAATATTATCATCCACTTCCTTGTTTTCACACTCAATTTTAGGTATTTGTTTGCGGGCAAAAGCCTCTTCTAACATTCTTATCGATTTTTGACATAGGATACTTTTAGATTTCCAATAAGCATCTTTATGAAAGCGCAGGGGAAAGAGAATTATGAAAAAAACTATGTCTTTTCTTGCCTTAACTATTTTATCCAACTCGCGATGAAGATTACTGCAGTAGGGACAATCCGGATCGGTAAAGACAGCTACTTTCTGGATTGCCGTAGGATTTCCTAAGACCAAGGGGGTTTTTAAAGGAATTTTAGAAAAATCAACTTTGCGTAGCCTGCTCATCTGTTCGAGAGTCTTATTCAATTTACTTTTAATCTCAATAACCGGACCAGGGAGGAAATATTTTTTAGAAAAATCTACATAAAACAACCCTCTCCTTCCTTGATTATCAATAGAAACTTCCCAAAGCCCTTTAACGGGGCTGAGCTGGATCTGCAAAATTTCAGTATAGGGAATTTTCATTTCTTTCAGCATGCTTTTTACTTCTTGATTGCTTAATGAATGGCATTTCAGACAATCTCCTTCGCACCCGCTTGGGCTAAAAGCTAATAGAGGAAGATAGGAGAGAAAAATAAAGAGGGTTGTTAAGAAAGAAAATAATAAAGCAGAAATCCTTCTCATTGCCTCACCTGAAAAAAAAGAGAAAGAAAGAGATTACTTTTTGATAAGGAAATGTTTTGCATTCATATAGGCAGAGCGCGACCAAGGGGATGACAAAAAAACAGATGATCGCTGCTATTAATAGATAGTGGACAATCTTTTCCTTCGCAAGAGATAAGCCCACAGAAGATCCCGTTCCTAAGGTATTAAAATGGAGAGCTATTAAATCTAATGATAATCCTTTTTCGAATGCTCCGCAACAATTTATTTTTCCCTCATTCCCTTTAATTTCTGGTCTTGCCTCTCACCCCAAACATGGTTGAGCTTGCGTCGTAATTAGGCGAGAAAGCCAGAGGCAGGCATGAATGAGGAAGCATTAACGATAGAGGAAGATGGATATATACACTAATTGGATTTCATTGGCATCAATTATTAGGCAAGCATTCATCTGCAATTCAATCCTTTCTGACCGGTGGGTATGGAACTGGAACACGAAGGCCCATCCCGTGGCCACCTTCTGCTCTTACCATATTCGAAGAAGATCCCATTTTTAAGAAAATAGATTTCATGTAAATATCATCTTTTCTTCATCATTTCTTCATCTTTATCGGTTATGTTCATTTCACAACACTGGATCCCTCTCTCCAAGAGAATGTTGGGCATGAAAGCCAATTCTATATGGAAAGGAGGTGAGTTAGTTAAGAAGGGGAGCGTAATATGGTTTGCATTTCCAATAGCAGGTCATTACGAGCAGTGGTTGCTGTTGCAATGCTCAGCCGAAGCAAACCCGGATTTCTTCCCTTTACTAGTACGGGCTTCGCCATCTCAAAACGAGATGCCAACACTCTTTGGTTAGCCATGACACCTTTGGGCCGTAACGGGTGCAACCTAATTTATGCCCCCGGCCATAAGAAAGGGAGGGATGAAAGGGGTGTTTATAGATAACCTAAATCATATGAGGAGGATAAGATGAAGAAAAGATCAAAAATAAAACAAGGTCTATCGTTTTTATTGGTTATGGGGATGGTTCTTTGTTTTGCAGTATACACAGCCCAGGCAAAGGGAATCCAACCAAAGGAAGCAAAACACATCATTCTAATAATTGGCGATGGAATGAATATCGAGCATGAGATCGCTACCAGCCGTTATCTATTCGGCAAGGATTTCGCACTGTCTTTCCATAAACTACCATACCAAGCCAATGTGTCAACATGGGATGTGACTACCTACAACTATTGGTCCGGCGGCCTGTATGATCCCAGCCAAATCAATCCTAAGTATGGTTATGACCCTGCAATAGGCGGAAAAGAGCCTTATCCATTAGGCCCCGAACTACCGGGGGCAAAAGACTACCACATGGCGAAGGCCACTGACTCGGCCTCAGCGGCCACGGCCTGGGCCACCGGCTACAAAACTGATGATGGCAATATTGCCTGGCTACCCGGGGATCCTGATGAAGGAGGAAACCGTAATAATGATGGCTCACTAAAGACCATTGCCGAATGGCTTCGAGAACTGAAAGGCTACGCCATCGGTGTAGTAAGCACCGTGCCTTTCACCCACGCCACGCCCGCGGCCCACGTCAGTCATAATAAGAGCCGCAACTGTTATCAAAAAGCCTCTCATCCGACCTGCGAAAAGGGCATTGATTGGGAAATCCTCACCGAGATTAAACCTGAGGTGGTCATCGGTGCCGGATACCCTGTTGGTTCGAGCTGTACGAATACAAAGTCTTCAGCCTATATTTCGAAAGAGGCATATGATGCAGTGTGCAGCGACAGTGATTATCTTGTAGTCACTCGTACTCCTGGAGTGGATGGCGGGATCGCTATTCTTCAGGCGGCTCAACAGGCTGTTGCCAGCGGCAAAAAACTATTTGGTCTCTATGGCGGTTCGGGAGGCCATTTTGAATCTTTGGTGCCCCACGATCTTCCAGGAACTCCATTAGTGACTCAGGCCACAAGAGAAAATCCGACATTTGCCGAAGCCACCCTGGCCGCTCTTAAAGTCCTAAGCCAAGATCCGGATGGTTTTTTCCTGATGGCTGAACAGGGTGACATCGATTGGGCGAATCATGCCAATGATTTCAGTCGAATGATCGGGACAATGAAAGACCTGCATGGTTGTGTCCAGGTGGTCATCGATTTTGTCAACCAGCCAGATGACGACATAGACTGGAGCAACACCCTTCTGATCGTTCATTCCGATCACAGCAACAGCTACATGCGAAACCAGGTTAGGCTGGGAGCAGGGGAATTGCCGATTCAGAATGGTCCACCCTACGTTTACCCTGAAGGTGAAGTGACTTACGGATCCACCAACCACACCAATGAGCTGACTCGTCTTTACGCCAAAGGTGCCAATATCCATAAGTTCAAAAAATACGAGGGGAAATGGTATCCGGGCACACGGATTCTGGACAACACTCAGATCTTTCATATGATGATGGAAGCTGCCGGTGTCGCTATGGATTCTCCACTCCGGCTAGAGCCCAGATCAAGAGGAAAAAATTGGGATTGAATCTAAAGCATCATTAAAAAGAAGGGGTTCATCCAAAGGATGAGCCCTTTCTCCAATCCGCTGCCACGAAATGGATCGATGGACCGGGCAAAGGGAGGGAAGTTTTGTACATGGAAGGATGGAAGCAGATCCAAATTTTTGGGCATGAACTAAAACTCTGGAAATTTGCATCCTTGAATCTTATCCCTTTCGGCCCTATTGCTAGGCGAGGGATTCGTCACTCAATTCTTGAAGCCGGCCTTCAATATCTTACCAAACGATTTGCAGTCGACTTCCCCAAGGGAAATATGTCTGGCGAACTGGAATGCAGAGTAGGAAAAGCAGAGCAGTTTTTTAGGAGAAAAACATTCACTTTAAAAAATAAGGGAGATGATCGAGAAGGAGTTCAAATAACTGGCCTAAATACAACAACACTTTGGATACAAATTTAAATCATTCAATAGGAGGTCACCTATGGAACAAAAGGTTTACCCATGCTCTCTGAAGTCAAAAATGGTTTCTTTCTTGATCGAAGAGGAAGAAACGATCACACGCATAACTGTTTTCTGCACCATCTCAGCTTTCTCCTTAGGGATGTTTTGGCTATTTTCCAGGGAAATGATGCTTCTTTACCTGAGCATGGGTTTAAGCTCCTGTTATTTTATCGGGAAAAAACTCTGGAGATTTCGGCACGGGGTTGTCTTGCAATCCCCACCGTCCCCAGAGCAAGGAGAAAAAATATCTTAAAGTATTGGGAACCTTTGAAGAAGTTATTTGAGCTTGAGTTCTAATTCACTTCATAGAAATTTTATTTGACCTACATCATTCCGTAACATGCATGGGTTATTCTCAAATCGTAGTTCAAAATTCTCAATTCTTATTTAAAGGAGGAGATGAAAATGTTTTCAAAAAGAAGTGAGCAGATGAAAAGGGGAAAAACTTGGATGAAGCTTTGGTTCGTTGCTTTGTGCGTCGGTCTTTCCGTAATACTTGCCGGCCAATCCTGGGCACAAGCCAACCCCAAAGTACTCCGATTGGCCTTAATTCCTGCGGAGGATATCGATGAAATGATCCGAGCTTTTGCACCGGCCAAGCAGTATCTGGAAAAAGAGCTGGGTATGAAAATCGAAGAGTTTAAAGCCACTGACTATACAGCGGTCGTGGAAGCGATGCGATCGAAAAAGATTGATGTCGCTTATTTTGGACCTTTCTCATATGTGCTCGCGGCAAAAAGAGCCAATGCCAAAGCAATTATCGGCGGCAGTGAGGGCGATGGAAAGCTGGCCACCTATCACAGTATTCTCATTACTCACAAAGAAAGCGGTTTAAAGACGATGGAAGATGTGAAAGCAAAATCGAAGCAACTGAGTCTGTCCTTTGTGGACCCAGCTTCCACCTCCGGGCATTTGATTCCCCGAGGAGGATTGGAATCCCTTGGGATACAGGTGGATAAACATTTTAAAGAGATCATCTTTGCCGGAGGCCATGATGCTTCCGTTCTTGCGGTAAAGGCTCGAAAAGTGGATATTGGAGCAACGTGGGAAGGGGGATTCCAAAGGGTGATCAATAAGGGTCTTGCCTCTAAAGAAGAAATCTTGATCCTCTGGAAATCTGCTCCCATTCCACGTTCACCGGTGGCGGTTCGGGGCGATTTGGATAAAGCTCTTGTGCAGAAGATCCAGCAAGCCTTTCTAGATATGCCGCAAAAGGCTCCTGATGCTTTCAAACAATTTGAGGGGAGATGGGAAAAGAACAAAAGCTATGTGAAGGTAAGCGACCAAGACTATAATTATATCCGGCAGATCGCGGTCAAATTGGGGAAGCTTTAAAAAAATTACTAACAGGGCTGTATTAATCTAATCCTATAGGAGGAAGAAATGCTCAGTCTCAGAAATATTGCCAAGAAACTTCCGGATGGAAGACTTCTTTTGAAAGAGATCAGCTTCGATGTTCAAAAAGGAGAATTCGTCGGTATTCTTGGTGAAAGCGGTGTAGGGAAGACGGTGTTATTGCGATGCATCAATGGTTTAACCAGACCAGATCATGGAGAAGTCATTATCAATGGAGATGACCATCCAGAGAAAATCAACGACAAAAAGGGAAGAGAGCTGAGAATCATCCGTCGGAAAATCGGGATGATCTTTCAGGGTTCTATTTTAGTAAAAAGAATCAGTGTCTTAGAGAATGTGCTCACAGGTGGGTTGGGCCGAATCCCGTCGGTTAGAAGCCTGGTCTATGGATTTACAGATGAAGAAGTTCACCAGGCTTTGAATGCTCTGGATCAGGTTGGGATACGGTCACTTGCCCATCGTCGTGCCGAAACTTTAAGCGGAGGAGAGATGCAACGAGTCGCTATTGCCCGAGCCATTTTTCAGAAGCCCATCTTATTACTGGCAGATGAACCTGTTTCCAACCTCGATCCCAAAAATACGGAAGTGGTCCTTGATTGTCTAAAACCTCTTATTGAACAGATGGCGATCATAGGAGTTTTTCACGCTCCCAAACTCGTTGCCCAATACTGTACCAGGGTTATCGGCCTTCGTGATGGACGTGTTGTTTATGATGGATCCCCTGATTTATCCGAGGAAATGCTCACCCTAATCTACGGCGACCGCGGTCACCGATCTGCTTCAAAGAGCAACTAATTATGAACTCGCGGCTGATACGGATACTAAAACGATATTCAAAATTATTTCTTTATGGTGGGTTTTTCGTGTCGCTCCTGGGAGGAGGAATGATGATGTGCCGTTTCGATCCCGTTCTCCTCCTCAAGGAAATTCCTAAAGGGATAGAGCTGTTTCGTCTAATGCTTCCTCCATCGTGGGAGAAAATTCCAGAATTAATCAAGCCTGCTCTGGAAACACTTCAAATTGCTTTTGTTGGGACGATCTTTGGAGCTTTTTTCTCTTTCATCATCGGGTTGATGGCTTCTCGGAATATTCACTCCTCACGATTATTGAGGGATTTCATGCGAGTGCTCCTCTCTGCCGAAAGAGCCTTACCGGATTTGATTGTGATGCTCTTCTTTGTTGCCATTGTTGGACTTGGCGCATTTCCAGGTGTAATGGCTCTGGCCTTAAGCAGTATCGGGATGCTAGGAAAATTATTTGCTGATGCGATTGAAGAAGTGGACCCCAAACCTTTAGAGTCCTTAGAAGCTATTGGAGCCACCAAAGTTCAGGTTATCCGTTTTGCAGTCCTTCCCCAAGTCATGCCTTCCGTAATCGCCAATACCCTGTATCGCTTTGAAGTCAATATCCGGATGTCCATCTTATTAGGTGCGGTCGGGGCAGGCGGCATTGGATTTAATCTGGTCACTTCAGTACGGCTATTAAGATATCAGGAAGCAATGGCGGCCATACTGATTATCTTAATTTTAGTGACGGCGTGCGAGAAAAGTTCCGAAATGCTCCGTCATCTCCTGATTGGGAAGGAACTGTTAAAATAGATGCCATCGGTCATGGAGTAGGTTAATGGTATTTTACGAACCAACGATTAATGGAAAAACGATCTATGCCAAAGCAAACAATAGGGAGATGGGCTATCGTCGTTGGCCTCTTCATTCTCTTATTCCTGCCGGAATTCTCATGCTTTCTTTGATTTGGAGTCTCATTGACCTGAACATCAGCCCTAAGCTTTTTGGGGAAGGGATTCCTCACTTTTTTAACCTCGTGGGAGAAATGTTTCCACCCAAATGGGAAATCTTTTGGAGAGGAAAAATTTTATGGTCCCTTCTGGAAACTCTTTCTATGGCTTTTGTTGGAACATTCTTCGGAGCTATAGGAGCATTCTTTTTCGCCCTTTTGGGCGCGAGCAATGTTTCTCCATCGAAAGCGGTCCGGGAGATCGCCAAACGTCTGCTGGCAGTGGAGCGTTCAATACCTCCTCTCGTCTATATCCTCTTGCTCGTTGTGGTCATCGGCCTTGGACCTTTTGCCGGAATGATTGTGATTGCCCTTGGAACCATTGGCATGTTGGGGAAATTATTTGCCGAGGCCATCGAGACGATTGATCCCAAACCCCTGGAATCTCTGGAGTCGACGGGAGCGAATAAACTTCAGATTATTCGATATGGAATCCTCCCACAGGTCATCCCGTCCCTGATCGCTAACACCCTTTATCGCTTCGACATTAATTTACGGGTCGCCTTGTTTTTAGGAGTCGTTGGTGGAGGAGGCATTGGTGTGGATCTTCAAATGGCCATGAGTCTTTTCCGTTATGCTGAGGCTTTGGCGATTACCGTTGTCACGCTACTGGTCATTTGGATGGCCGAGAGAATTTCAGATTACTTTAGAAGGAAAGTAATTGGTCAGGAGGTTCTTCAATGAAAAAACCACTTCTCTCTCTTGGGCATAAAGATGGAGTCGGTTCAGGTTACCCGAAGAGAACTCCTGTCATTGATCCAACTGCTACTGTTGTCGAGTCCTCAATTGGGAAGTGGACCCAGATTGGGGCACGAACCCGCATGGAGGAGACCATCTTGGGAGATTACAGCTACGTAATGGAAGATTGTCAAATCATTTATGCAGAGATTGGCAAATTCTGCTCGATTGCCAGTCAGGCGCGCATCAACCCTCCGAACCATCCCATCTGGAGGGCATCTTCTCACCATTTCACCTACCGAAGTCAGTTCTATGGTTTCGGAGAAGATGACGAGGCAATCTTTCAATGGCGCAGGGAGAATAGGGTGATACTTGGCCATGACGTTTGGATCGGCCACGGCGTTATCCTGCTTCCAGGTGTCCGTGTTGGGACGGGTGCTGTGGTTGGAGCAGGATCGGTTGTTACCAAAGATGTTTCCCCTTATACCATCGTGGCCGGAAATCCGGCCAGATTGATCCGAAGACGGGTGAGTGAGGCAGTTGAAGCTGCCCTAATGAAAATCCAATGGTGGCATTGGAGTCACGATGAGATATTCCGATCTCTCAAAGATTTCCGGGAATTGGATGCGGCATCATTCTGTGAGAAATATGGGCAACTCATCTGGAAAGGAGAGAGGTGCTTTGCTAAGTAATCAAATAGAACTATCCACCCGACAGAAGTGGATGGCCATTCTTGCGAAAGCTTCCCTTGAAGACCTTGAAAACATCTGGTGCTCATTAAGAGAGAAACCTTCATACTATTTCCTTCGGCCTCCAGAGATAGGTTTAATCATGGTTAGGGCAAGGGCAGGTGGAACAGGGAACCCGTTTAATTTAGGAGAGATGACGGTGACACGCTGTACGGTTCAAGTAGAAGGGGGTTTTCGTGGAACGGCTTACGTTATGGGGCGAAACAAACGTCATGCAGAATTAGCGGCTTTACTGGATGCCTTATTACAAGATCCTGATCAACACGCCTTTTTGATGGATTTAGTAATTCGTCCTCTTGAACATATCCGGCAAAAAAGAAAAGCGGTCATAGCCCAAAAAATTGCCAGCACACGCGTCGAATTTTTTACGATGGTGAGAGGGGAGGAACGCTGATGGATTTTGGGTACTACCGCCATTTATTGCCTGGATTTTCAGATCCTATTTTTGATAGCCAGCGCACTTTCAGACAGATTTTAAAGGCGTTTTCCTATCCTGGTCGAATCGTCTCTTGGGAGGTGGAGATGGAGGTTCCTTCCCCTTTGTATCCAACAACGGCAGCTATCTGCTTAACCCTCCTCGACTCTGAAACTCCTTTTTGGATGGATCAAACTTTGGATTCTGAAGTTGGAGAATGGCTTCGGTTTCACTGCGGTTGCCCACTCGTAGATTCTCCCTTAAAAGCAAGGTTTGGACTCATATTCCAAAGATTTGAGATTACGTTGCTGGACCAATTTCATATTGGAGAAGATGAATTCCCCGAACAATCGGCAACCCTTTTGATTCAAGTCTCAAATTTTCAAAAAGGGGTGGGAAGATGTTTCAAGGGACCGGGGATTAAAACTGAAGAACGTTTAGACGTGCATGGATTACCAGAAGCATTCTGGAAAGTCTGGCATCGAAATAACAGCCTCTATCCGCTTGGAGTCGATGTGATTTTGATTGCTCCTTCAGCGATTGTTGGTTTACCCAGAACTACAGAAGTACGGGAGTAGCCTATGTATGTTGCTGCGAAGGGAGGAGAAAAGGCGATTGCCAATGCTCATGAGCTCTTAGCGGAGGTGCGGCGTGGGGATCTCGCTATCCCAGAATTGAGCGTTGAGCAGATTCGCCACCAGCTTGCCTTGGCGGTCGATCGCGTCATGGCAGAAGGATCTCTCTATGATTTAGAGTTGGCCGCACTGGCCATTAAACAATCTTGGGGAGACCTTATCGAAGCCATCTTCTTACTTCGAGCCTATCGAACAACTCTTCCCCGTTTAGCCGTCTCTCTCCCCATTGACACGTCACGGATGATGCTGCGAAGGCGAATCTCTTCTGCTTTCAAAGATATTCCAGGCGGCCAGATTCTGGGTCCGACTTTTGATTATACTCACCGCCTGCTCGACTTTGACCTCCTCTCCCTCCCTGAACCAAGGGCGCCTCATAAAGGAATTGGAAAAGGAGGCGACCTAAAAGAGGAAACTTATCCGAGAGTCCTCGATTATTTAGATCAGGAGGGATTGATTGAGAAAGAGAAAAACGACCACGGAGAAAATATTTCAGATCTCACGCTTCAACCACTGCCAATCCCTGCCACAAGGGATCTGCGACTTCAAAATCTGGCTCGAGGAGATGAGGGGTTTCTGCTCGCACTGGCTTATTCTACACAACGGGGGTTTGGATATAACCATCCCTTTATTGGAGAGATCAGGGTAGGAGAGGTGGACGTTGAAGTACTTCCTCCTGAATTAGGATTTCCCATCGTAGTGGGTGAGATTACCCTGACGGAATGCCAAATGATCAATCAATTTAAAGGTTCATCAGAGATCCCTCCCTGTTTTACAACGGGATATGGACTCACCTTTGGCCGCTGTGACCGAAAAGCGATTGCTATTTCGATTTTAGACCGAGCCTTAAGGAGTCGAGAATTTGGTGAGACAGGAGATGCTCCAGCTCAGGACGAAGAGTTTGTCTTGATGCATAGTGACAATATTCAAGCCTCTGGATTTGTCGAGCATCTAAAACTTCCTCACTATGTTGATTTCCAAGCTGAACTGACGCTTCTTCGGAATTTGCGTCGAAGGTTCCAAATGCAGGAAGAAAAGGAAGGTAAGGAATGAGAACTCCTTTGTCCCTCAGAAAGAAGATTATTCCCCTCCCTCCTGTCCTGTATTCGGGATACAATTTTGCTTACCTGGATGAAGGGACAAAAAGAATGCTTCGCAGGACTATCTTAAAAGCCATAGCCATTCCTGGCCATCAGATTCCCTTTGCCAGTCGAGAGATGCCCCTTCCTCTCGGTTGGGGAACAGGGGGTATTCAAATCACAGCCTCTTTGATTGGTCCGGAGGATGTGCTGAAGGTGATCGACCAGGGTTCTGATGACACAACGAATGCAGTGAGTATCAAGCACCTTTTTATTAAAACGACAGGAGCCAATATTACAGAAAAAACGGAAGAGGCGACGTTGATTCAAACCCGCCATCGCGTTCCTGAAACGCCTTTAAAGGAAGGACAGATCCTTGTCTATCAGGTTCCCATTCCCGAACCATTGCGATTTCTCGAGCCCCGGGTGCCAGAGACCCGAAAAATGCATGCCCTTAAAGATTATGGGTTGATGTATGTCAAACTCTATGAGGATATCTCCACCCACGGTCGAATTGCCATTTCTTTTATGTATCCTGTTTTGGTGCATCATCGTTATCTGGCCAGTCCCTCTCCTATTCCGCGATTTGATAATCCTAAACTGGATCGAATGCCAGCGCTACAACTTTTTGGTGCTGGTAGAGAGAAAAGGATTTATGCTATTCCACCATACACCTCGGTTCAAAGTCTCGATTTTGAAGACTATCCATTTGAGATCGAGCGTTGGAATCGAGCGTGCGATCTCTGCGGATCAAAGGAAAGTTATTTGGATGAAGTGATCATAGATGATCAGGGAGGGCGGATCTTTGTTTGCTCAGACACGGATTACTGTCAGAGGCATCGGAAAAGGAATCAAAAAGACACGTCGCCCAAAGTGGTAACTTTTCTTTAACCGCGCAACAAAAGGAGAGATCTATTATCATGACTCAGGTCATCCATCACCCACAACCCTTGTTAAGAGTCATCGGTCTCACGAAATATTTTGGTCACCTTGTAGGATGTAAAGACGTTTCGTTTGATCTCTGGCCAGGTGAAGTCCTCGGAGTCGTAGGAGAATCTGGGTCTGGAAAGACGACCCTTCTCCTGACCCTCTTGCAAAAACTCGAACCAACAAAAGGGACCATCCTGTATTCGGTGGATCCACACGGACTCATCGACCTCGACCGATTGTCAGCACCCCAAAAACGGCATCTGATGCGAACGGATTGGGGGATGGTGATGCAAAATCCGCGAGATGGTCTTCGCATGAGAGTGAGTGCCGGAGCCAATATTGGCGAACGTTTAATGGCTTTAGGAGTTCGCCATTATGGTAGGATTCGTGCTGAAGTTCTGTCGTGGCTCGAACGGGTGGAACTTGATGTCCATCGGGCCAATGATCTACCGGAAACCTTTTCAGGAGGAATGCTCCAGCGCCTTCAAATCGCCCGAAATTTGGTAACGAAACCGCGTCTCGTCTTCATGGATGAACCAACAGGAGGGCTCGATGTATCTGTGCAAGCAAGACTTCTGGATCTGTTAAGGAGGTTGGTGGCAGAACTCCATCTATCCTTGATCATCGTCACCCACGACTTGGCTGTAGCACGATTGCTAACCCACCGCCTAATGGTCATGCGGCATGGGGAAATTGTCGAATCGGGTCTGACCGACCAGGTGTTAGATGATCCTCATCACCCTTATACACAACTGCTGGTTTCTTCAGTGATTCAGGCCTGAGTGGGAGGAGGGTCATTCCGTGGATATCAAATTACACATCGAAGGTGTTTCCAAGACTTTTGTCCTTCACCTTCAAGGAGGGAAGATATTAAGAGTATTAGACCGTGTCCATCTGACTGTAAAAGGAGGAGAATGTGTGGCTCTCACAGGGCCATCCGGGGTAGGGAAGAGTACCCTTCTGAAAATCTTGTATGGGAATTATAAACCTGATTCGGGTCAGGTACTGATTGACCATCGAGGGGACTGGATCGACATCGCTGAAGCAGCGCCTCATCAACTCTTGGATATCCGTCGCCATACGGTCGGCTATGTGAGTCAGTTTCTTCGAGTCATTCCAAGAATCCCGGCAATTGAAATCGTGATGGAACCTCTGCAACGACTTGGCCTCCCGTTGCGGAATTGTCGCTTTCAAGCAGCAGAGCTCTTGACGAAGTTAAACATTCCTGAATCCCTTTGGACCGTTTCTCCAACCACTTTTTCAGGGGGGGAGCAACAACGTATCAATCTGGCAAGGTCGCTGATTTACCCTTACGCTATTCTGCTTCTTGACGAACCGACGGCTTCCCTTGATGAAATGAACCGAGCTGTCGCGATCCAATTGATTCAAGAGGCAAAACTGAAGGGAGCAGCAGTGGTGGGCATCTTCCACGATCGGGAAGTGCGCAACGCTCTGGTCACCCGTGATTTCCATCTTTCTTTGGAGGATGGTAGATGAAAAGAGAAGTTGTTTTTACCAACGCGATGATCGTTACGCCGAGGGAGATCTTTCGGGGAACTCTCCACGTTAAAGAGGGGATCATTGCCAATATCGATCTTACGCTCAGCCACCTCTCAAATACGATTAATCTCGGGGGAGATTACCTCATCCCTGGCCTTGTTGAACTGCATACCGATCAGCTCGAAAACCATGGGCAACCCCGTCCAGGCGTCCGATGGCCTTCTCTGGCGGCGATTCTTTCTCATGATGCCGCTATTGTGGCAGCGGGAATCACCACTGTTTTCGATGCCCTGGCCATTGGGGACCTTGTCGAGGACAGTCCAAGGATCCGGGGTCTTCAAGAGATGGTGGAAACAGTGGGGCTTGCCCAGCGGAAAGCTCTCCTCAGGGCAGAACATCTTATCCATTTACGGTGTGAAATTGGCTATCCATATACTTTGGAGACTTTTGAAGCTTTGGTTCAGAACCCTCTTGTCAAATTAGTTTCCTTGATGGATCACACACCTGGCCAGCGTCAATTTACCTCTCTCAAAAAAATGTCCCAGTATTATCAGGGAAAGTTTAGTTTGAGCGACGAAGAGATGATCACGCTCATACGGACACGGCAAGACCGTCAGCGACAATTTGCTTCTCGGTATAGAAAAGCCATCGTCAAGATATGTCAAGATCGTCATTTACCAATCGCAAGCCATGATGATACGACGACGGAACATGTGGCCGAAGCGGCATCGGAAGGCGTGATCATTTCTGAATTTCCCACGACCCTTGAAGCGGCTCAAGCGGCGCGCCATTTTGGGTTGGGTATTCTTCTGGGAGCACCGAACCTCATCCTTGGCGGATCCCATTCGGGAAATGTTTCCGCAAGAGAACTGGGCAAGCAAAGGCTTTTGGACATCCTCTCTTCGGATTACATTCCCTCAAGTTTGATTCAGGGTGCTTTCCTTCTCCATCAAGAGCTTGGTCTCCCCTTGCCAGAAGCGATTGCTACCATTACCCTGCATCCGTCGCGGATCATCAATCTCGGCGATCGAGGAGCCTTGGAAATTGGCAAAAGGGCGGACTTGGTGTGGGTCAAATGGGACTCTTCCATGCCGATCATCCAACAAGTGTGGAGAGAAGGACAAAAAATATTTTGATGCCAGATAGTAAAGGAGAAAGAAAATTGGTACCAATTGGAAGCAAAATTGACGAACTTCGTATAGATGGAAATCTGAATGCTCTTGAAAAAGACCTTGAGGAATTTGCCCGCATCGGATTAGCAGCAGTGGAAATACCGGTGCATGGGCTGGATTTGATCAAAAGCGGCTTTTTGGATGACCAGCGGGTTAAGGAGGTTGAACGGATTCTCAAGACTTTTGATTTTATCTACAGTGTTCATAGTCCCAACCCCCTTAATTTAATGGACCAGGTGAATCCGGAGCTTCACTTCTCTGTATTTAAAGCCAGTCTTGAGTTTGCGTCAGCGATTCGATCCGGAATACTGGTTTATCATGCAGGTCGTTTTATTCCCGAAGAAACTTTTCCAATTCAAAATGAGCATTCCATCAAAAGACCCTTGGCGGGGCGCCTCATGGAAATTGAGAGAGAACAGCTCATCCTTCTCTCTGAAGAATACCCCCATATTACCCTCTGCCTCGAAAATGCCAGACCTTATCTCTATCACAGTCCCTACTGCTACGGAGAGCAGATCGAACTCCTTAAGATGCAGGTGGAGGCCATAGGGCGTCCCAATGTGAGGATCAATTTAGATCTTGGACATCTCTATATGGCATCTCAATTCTACGGGTTCGATCCTGTTAAAGCAGCTTTCGACATTTCTTCATTGATCTCTCATACGCATATCCACGATAATTTTGGTGGTGCTATCTACTATCACGAACGAATTCAGACCCACCAGATCCCTTTCGGTAGAGGAGATGCCCATATGCCGGTGGGGTGGGGTAAGATCCCCATCGCTCAAATACTTAAGACCTATCTTGGAACCTATAAAGGAGTGCTAATCATGGAGCTTAGGAATCGTTATTTTCTTCATACTCACGAATCGAAAGAGAATCTGAAAGGCCTATTAAATGCCATCTCAACGGAAAACGAAGAAACAGTTTCTGAATCTTTCGGAACCGGAAACTTTATCTGACAGGTTCGATCAGCGCCGAAATCATCTTCATCAAAATTAAGGGAATGGTCATACAAGGAGGGAAGAGATGGGATCCCATCCATTTAAACCCGAGAAGTATGGATTGGTCTTTTGCTTCCAATGTCACGGGAGCGGAAAGAATAAGGATGAGAAGGAACCCTGTCGGAGATGCGGGGGATGCGGCTTACTCATCCGCAATGAAAATCCCTGCTCGACCATTTTATGGAGAGACTCTGTCCCATTATGCTGGGAAGAACGCCACCATGAGTAGGAGAAGGGCGAGAGAAAATGGTCTGCCGATTGCGCCGAGGACTGCAATTTTGAATTAGTCAAATGCTTGCCAGGAAGGAGATAACAGATCAAATGGCCGGATTGCAGTCGTGTTTTTGTGATTGGGGAGCACAAAAGCGAAATCCTTGCGATTGCCCTTAGATGGTAACATTAAATTTGGCGTATCGACTCCTTTACGGACCAGACATTTTATCCGATCTTATCTTCATATCCACGGCTGACTCAAAGCAAGCTTTCTTCTTAATTTGGAGATAGGGAATTGTTTCAGGTTCCTTCTCTTTTAGCCTGGCCAAGCCGGCCGCCAATGAGGTGTCGAAAGTTTTATCTGGATTTTGGATAGGTTTCTTAGATGTCATAACCCCCTCTCCTTGCACCATTTTTCTACGATAAATTTAATATCGTTCCTGATCCCCCTGACTTTTTAATTTTTCCTCTTTTTTCCTGGACCGTTGTAGGATCAGGAAAGCTCTATTGCAAGCGTTTGGTCCCACCTGGGAAAATAGAAGATCGCTCAGCCCTCGCCTCATCACCAACGGTGGTGACGTAGAAGCACATCTTTCCCTCCTTCATCAGCTCGCAGATTGTTTGTGTCTTTTTCCGAGAGATATCGATTCCTACTACTCTCATGACCTGGACAACAAGCAGATTTAACACCCCGGTTCCAGTCCTGCGCTGGTAGTCTCAAAACGATCTCCGCGGAGATAGTTCAGCCACGCCTCTGATATGTGGCTGCGAGCACTATTATGGACGCTTATAAATAAAGCCCTCTCTTTTTGTCATGAGATGGACTCCTTTCTCTCTGGTCATGCGATAAAGAAATCATAATTACCCAATATTTAACATGAAAATATGACAAAATGGGCGAAGTTGATGCGCCATTTTGCTAAACCTGCATATTAATTCCTCGGGCAGAGATTTGACAAAAAATATAGAGAGACTAAACCTATTTGTAACATAGAGCCGATATCATTGAGCGTAAAAAAGATGGCCAAAAAGTTTAAAAGATACACTCAGGTCTGTATCCTTTATTTGTCCGTTATCTCACATCTCTACTACCTTAAACTGGTGGTCTATCATCCCTTTTTCAGAAGGATTTTGTCATTCTCTCTGGGAAAGGGCTATCCTCTTTATATTTTCCAAACTGAGGGGCAAAAGGAGATGATTTCGATATGAATCCAATCTTAGTCATTGAAGATGAGGAAGATATTTTAAATTTGGTGAAATACCAATTTGAACAATCCGGGTATTCCGTTGCCACGGCCCTGAATGGTACTACTGGACTGGAAAAGGCAAAAACATTGCATCCGGCTCTTGTAATCCTGGACCTGATGCTCCCGGATATAGATGGGAAGGATCTCTGTCGAGCTCTCAAAACTAATCCACTGACCCAAACCATTCCCATCCTGATGCTAACGGCCAAAACAGAGGAATTAGACCGAATTGTTGGTTTTGAATTAGGGGCCGAGGATTATGTCACCAAACCATTTAGCCCCAGGGAGCTGGTTCTCAGGGCGAAAGCAATTTTGAGGCGCAAAATATTATCACAGGAGACTGAAAAATTGATTCAAATCGGGGACCTTCTCATAGATATCGACAAGCATAAGGTCCTTGTCAAAAAGAAGCTCATTCGTTTAACGCCCACCGAATTTAGGCTCCTCGTTGAGCTAACCAGTGGAAGAGGAAGGGTTTTCACCCGAGAAAACCTACTGGATCGAGTTTGGGGATATACCTATGAGGGTTATGCCCGGACTGTGGATACTCACATTCGAAGTCTGAGAGAAAAATTAGGAATAGCAGGAAAATTGATAGAGACTGTCAGAGGTGTTGGATATCGCTTTCAGGAGGAAGAATAATCATTCTCAAGAGCGTGAGGGGTTTTCAAATGACGTTGGGGACGAGATCTTGAGGTCTCTTTTTAATGGGGATCAGAATGGAAAAAAGGCTGTCCCTTCCAGGTTCACTTTGAACCAAGATTTTTCCACCATGGACCTCGATCACCTTCTCGGCCAAAGATAGTCCGATCCCCTGGCCTTCAATGGAAAGGGTTTTTTCCATCGATAGAAAGGTTGAAAGATTTTTGTCAGATAACCTTCCTTGCGCTATATGGTGCGCATAACCCAGCACTATCGCTCTTGTAATTCTCGCCAGCCACTAATAACAAATCCGTAAAAATCCAAAGTCAAAAAATAAGCTGGGGGCCTTGAATTCTGACATTGGGGAGGCAAGGAAAAATTGTAGGGGGTTATCCAAATCCTGGTTCACCTAATAGAGCAGGGGTTCAATGGGGAATATAATGCTCCTTTCTTCATCCCCTGGTTCATCCCCTGGCCCTTTTTCAAAGCTCTGGCAATTAATCTTTTAAAATCTTTATTATTTTTGAAAAGCGCAGGGAAGCAAGATAATTCTCAGCTTGACAAAAGAAATCATTATTGAGTATTTAAGTTTAGTTCTCTTATATCCACTCAAACCTCGCCCCAAAGGGGGAAAGGCGATAAGGTTTTTAAGTTAAAAAGGGGAACGAAGAGCGAAGGGTAAATAAAAATAATAAAGAGAGGGAAACGTGGCTTTATCAATTCTCAAGCAATTTCAATCTATTTTTTATCCTAAGGCCGTGGCCATCATCGGAGCTTCCAACGATCCAGCTAAGTTTGGTAATATCATTCTCAATGCCCTTTTGGAAATTGGCTTTACTGGCAAAATTTATCCCGTCAACCCAGATAGCCCAGAGATTAATGGTTTAAAAGCCTATTCCTCTATTAAAGAGATCCCTGATGAAGTTGATTTGGGCATCATCACTATCCCTGCTCCTTTGGTTCTTAATTTTCTTATTGACTGTATCCAAAAAGGCCTCAAAGGAGTGGAAATATTATCCTCTGGCTTCAAAGAAACGGACATTCCAGAAGGTCAAAAATTGGAAGAAGAAATCTCCCGCTTGGCCCGCCAAGGTCTGCGCATTATAGGTCCTAACTGTTTTGGTATCTACTGCCCAGAAAGTGGTTTGACGATCCTTCCCGGCCAAAATTTTTCAAGGGAAAGTGGTCCAGTGGGCTTTTTTTCTCAAAGTGGGGGTCTATGCGCTGATTTGGGTCAGATAGCCAAAGGTTTGGGGATTCGATTTAGCAAAATGATCAGCTATGGCAATGGGTGTGATGTAGCCGCCTGTGATCTTTTAGAATATTTCTTTGCTGATCCGCAGACAAAAATCATTGGTGGGTATATAGAAGGAGTGGAGGACGGCTCCAGATTTTTGCGCCTTCTCAAGGAGAACCAAGGTCAGAAACCGGTAATCCTCTGGAAAGCGGGGTTGACTGCTGCGGGCAGGCAAGCCGTGAGGAGCCATACAGGATCTCTTGGTGGTATTGAAGAAGTATGGGCAGGAGCATTAAGACAAGCTGGAGTTATTCAAGTAGAGAGCGCTGAGGAGCTAATTGATACCATATATGCTTTTCTTTATCTCCCTCCCTGGACCGGCCCAAAAATCGCCGTCATGGGTGGTGGTGGGGCTATCAGTGTGGCCGCCTCTGACACTCTAGAAAGATTAGGTTTATCAGTACCGCCTTTCTCTCCCAATATTTTCCAGAAACTTAAGGCCTCCTTCCCTCCCGTAGGCAATAGCTTAAGAAATCCCGTTGATCTTGGAAATCCCACGATTCCTCCCCCTATGCTCAAAATAGTCATGGAAGCAGCAGGTCAGGACGAAAGAATTGACACTTTAATTGTGATTCAAATTTTATTCTACATTCTTTTCCAGATGCGGCATCGTCTAAAGATGGATGACCAGCCTTTGCGGCAATTCAGTTTTCAACCCGAGCTTCTTAAAGCTTCTCAAGAGATAAAGACCAAATATAAAAAGCCGATTATTTTTGTTCTGCCGGATATTACTACCGAGGCCGGTATAATTGATCTCGAAGGGGAATGGCGGCGGGAAAGAGATATCTATCAGCAGGCTGGTTTTCCTGTATTTAAGACTCTTGATCGAGCCGCCCATGCTCTGCGCAACTTTCTTGCCTACAAAAAATTAAAGAGTCTTGCCGAGTACAAATGAATCGGGCACTTCCGATACTACCCTCTTTCCACCTCATTTTGTTTCAAAGATGTTGCCTGCAGGTCCTTTAGATTTCCTTTCGAGGCCCGGATTTTTTGGTAGGCATAAACTGAGGCTAAAATACTTAAACCTACTATATCAGATTTAAATCCCGGAGTAATACACATGGTTGAACCAATAAGAATGACTGAGCGCATGAAAACATTCAAAGGCCCAACTAAATAACCCATAGTGGCGCAACCAATCATGGCCACTCCGATTGTAGCGGTTAAGAAAGAGGTCAAAATAGTCTGCCAGGAACCAAGGAAAAGCAGGGAAGTATTATAAATAAATATAAAGGGAATGATATACTCCACCAAAGCCAGGCGCATGGCAATCCAAGCTGTCTTAATCCAATCAGCCTGGGCAATTCCTGCGCCAACGTATATTGCAGCGCATACGGGGGGAGTAATGGCCGAAAGAATAGCAAAATAAAAGATGAACATATGAACAGCAATGGCTTCAAAGCCCATACTTTTTAGCGAAGGGGCGATCACGGCGGCGGCTAAAAGGTAGGCAGCAGTAGTGGGTACACCCATTCCCAAAATTAAGGTAACCACCGCAGCCATAATTAAAGCCAGAAAAGTATTATCCCCAGCGATCGCTAAAATGAACTCGGAAAGCTTAACACCCACCCCTGTAATATTAATTAGGGAAATAATAATATTGGCACATACGAGAAGGGGAACAACTTTTATCATTGACCGACCAGCATCTTCCATACCTTTTAAGATGCGCTCAGCTCGGAACCGCACCTCTTGGGGAGAAGAAAAGAGATAAAGTACTACGGCGGCTGTAATCGCCCAAAAAGCAGATGTTTCCGGAGTGTAACCCCGCAATAAAAAACTGAGCAGAATAAAAATGGGTACTAATAAAGGAATTGAGCGAGAAGGTTTTAAGATTGTGCTAATTGGTTTAATCTCTGAGGAAGGAACCCGACCTAAATTTCTTTTTACACTTTCAAAATGTATGGCACTAAAGCACCCCAGGTAGTAAAGGTAGGCTGGAATAGCAGCGCATAGGGCTACTTTCAAATAAGAGACCTCCAGAATCTCGGCCATAATGAAAGCTCCTGCCCCCATAATTGGGGGGGTTATTTGGCCACCGGAAGAGGCGGTAGCTTCCACGGCTCCAGCGAACTCATTTCCATACTTCAACCTTTTCATCATGGGAATGGTAAAAGTGCCAGTAGTAGCCACGTTGGCCACAGCGCTTCCTGAAATCATGCCGAAAAAACCACTGGCTACCACAGCCACTTTTGCTGCTCCTCCATAGAATCGGCCAGTAAACCACAGTGCCAGATCAATAAAAGTTTCTCCTCCCCCTGTAAATAAAATGAAGGCACCAAAGATAATGAACATGGCTACAATGGTGGCGGAAATCCCGGTGACGAATCCCCAAAGGCCTTGATCACTAAGAAACATAATTTGAATAATATAAGTTAAACTAAACCCACGGTGCCCCCAATTAACTAAATAACTACCGATTAAAGGGATTTCTGGAAAATACGGGCCTAAAAGGGCATAAAGAATAAAAAGGAGAGTTAAGAAAGGAAAGAGAAGCCCAATGGTTCTTCGGCTGGCTTCCAGAGTTATGAGGATGGCCACTGTTCCCAAAAATAATTGAAAACTCGTCGATTCTGCTGGATGCTCCATGATCCAGTGGTAGTTAACAAAGATATAGGCACAGCACCATATGATCATCCCCGCTATTATCAGATCTATAAACAATAAAATATTTTCCCATTTCTCTGTCTTCTGACGATAAAAAGGGCGGAGGATCAAAAAAGTCAAGACTAAAGCAAACCCCACATGAATGGCGCGTTGTTGCAAATTAGGGAATGGGCCCGCATAGCCAGTATAAAGATGAAAAAGGACATAGCAGATGGCTATTAAAGCGACTAAAAATTTCGCCCAATTTTTGTAGGCACGGGCTGTAACTTTTATTTCTCTATCTTCAGTTTTTTCTTTCCTCATATTCCTTGATCGATTTAAAATTATTAACCTTTTCATCCTTTCCCCAGGCATTGGGGATAGGAAAGGGTGAAGGCCTAAATGATCAGCTCATTTAGGTCTTCTGGAGTGAGCTCTTAATTAATAATTATTATTTACTTTTTCACTTCTGGAGGGATCGCGTGCTCCGGGATTTTAATCCCCATTTCCTTATAAACCCGGTAAGCTCCGGCATGGAGAGGGATCATCGTTATTTTTACCGTATCCTTAGGTACATCGACTTCTGCATGAGCAGGGAAGGCAGCGATGATCATATCCCTTCCTTGCAAAACTGCTTTAACAATCTTATAAATCAGATCTTCAGGAAAAGTTTTCAAGGCCACACCGCAAACTACCATTCCCCAGCTTGTATATTCGGGCTGTTGGGGCATAGCTTTGATGCCGCCTGCAGGAACTGTAAAGAAGGGTAGATAGGGAATTGCCGTTTTCACTTTTTTTACATGTTCTGGGCTCATGGGAATAAGGCGGATCTTGGTTAGGGTCATTATATCCAGGGTTGAGGCATCTAATTGCATGCCCATCCCGGTCTTGACGTAGCCAACAATCCGGCCATCTTTTATGGCCGCTACCGCATCCGCTGTTCCTCCTACATGATAATCAGGTTTTATACCTAAAATTTGGAAAATTTCTTTGGTCGTTGCTTCGGTAGCCGAACCGCGCATCCCTGGATTGAATTTCTTCCCTTCCAAATCTTCCAGCTTTGTTACGCCACTATCTTCCCGCACTACATAGTAATCGATGGATTGAGTATAAGCCCAGAGCATTCTTAAATCTGGAGTGGCCATATTTTTCCATATACGAATCCCTCTCCAAGCTTCGTACATAACTTTCTCAGTAACTACAGCGCCAATATCAATTTGCCCAGCCCGCAAACGTTTCACATTATCTACGGAAGCTCCGGTTTCGACTACGCTGGCATTCACCTCAGGAACAAATTTATTTATGGCCTTGGTAGCGGCTACAGCATAGGCATAATGGCTGGAGCCAGTCTGGGTAGAGCCGATAAGAATATACTTTTTGGCTTTCGCTGAGGCCTGATCAGAAGTCCCTAAGACAACGGCTCCCATTAAAATAATCAACGCTAAGAAAAATATAATTTTTTTCATCTTCTGCCCTCCTTATATTTAAAAATTGTCACCTTGGCAGCTTTTCCATTATTTCTATGGAGATATTCTTAGGCTCTTTTTTCAACAAAGTATTTAACTGGAAGGTATAAACTCCTCCTGGTGGTATAGGCTTTGGTTCTCCCTTTTTTCCCGAGGCTGTCAACTGGGGTGGTTGATCCTCAGCCTGAATCAACATATAAAAAGGTTTAGCTTCTCCAGAAATATTCCGTACCGTTACATGGACATAATAAAAACCTTCTTTATTGGGTTTAAATTCCACTTTCTCAATTTTTGCTGAAGGAACTGCTGACTGGCGAATACCCCCAGCTGTAGCACAACTAATTAACAATAATAAACTGATAAATAATGATAAAACTTTTTTCATAGTTATCCCTCCTCCTCTTGTTAGTTAAGATAATTTAACTCTCTCTTCACCTCCCTCCATTTTGGGGTTAGCCCAAAATTTTAGGCTCTTAAACTTTTTTCTTTGTTCATATCTTGGCTCCGCTATATTGGTAGGTATAAATATACTTTACCCATCTTAAAAGTCAATCTATTTTTAGAATGACCGTCAATCACTTTTCAATCAACCATTTGGCCATTGCCACCATAGTCAAAATATTTAGAAAGATGAAGTACCAGATCCACCAGTAGAATCCTAAGAGTAAGGGTTCAGACGATCCCCAAGCCCAGAAATCAATCCCTGCAAAGAAAATTAGACTTAAAATAAATAGAGGCCAGGAGACTTTTTTCCATCCTATTTCTTTCTTTTCGCTAAATAAAACCTGTTTTTTCTTTTGGGAAAAAGATGAATCCATTAAAGAAGCGATGATAAAAACTATAGTCGTTAACAAAATAATAGGAATTACAGGGAGAAACCCAAAAGAGGGCAAGAGCTTAAAGAAATAAGCCACTACCAATGCTTCTCCTACTAATATGGAAATGATTGCTCCCCGCGCAGTAGCTGCAGGCCAATAAAGTCCCCCAAGCACAGCTGGAAAGAGCACAGTTAAACCCGTAAATGTTTCCGTAGCGATAATTAATATGGTAGCTGGGGGGCGGTAAGCAATGATTAGCCCTATTACTGCCAAAATAATTACAAAAAGTTTTCCAAGCCAATTTTGCTTCTTCTCGTAATAGCGATCTGGAAAAATATCCCTAGTGAACATGGAGCTCAAAGTTAATAATTGGGAATCAAGAGTAGACATCAAGGCAGCCAGGCCCGCTGTAAGGATCAAAGCTCCGAGCCAGTTATCAGCATATTGAGCTAACAAGAGAGTTATAATACGATCCGCCTCCTTTCCAGAGAGGTTAGGGAAAGAGTTCCGTCCTATCACACCAATAGTCACAGGAAGAAGAAAAAGAAAGGCAGTTATCGCTGGATAAGCTAACATTGTTAAATCAAGAGCTCGCCTCGTTTTGGCCGCAAAAAATCGTTGGAAGAGCTGCGGAAACATGGGATCACAAAGCAACCAAAGGAGCATATAACTAAACCAAATAGAAAGGGGAAAAACATTGTTTCCCCCGGGCCGAGAAAATAACTCGGGAAATTTTTTGTAAACAGTTTCGTTCGCTATAATAATTCCCCCGTATGGCTCAGCTACTAAAATTAATGCCGCAACCATTAAACCCATCATCATTCCACCCTGCACCACATCCGTCCAGACCACCCCGCGGAATCCACCCATAAAAACATATAAAACAATAATGCCCATGACCAAAGTTCCTCCCCAAAAATAGGGAATACCCAGAAGAGACTCTAAGGTATAGCCGGCAGAAATTGGTTGAATGGCGATATAGGGAATTGTAAAAATTACCATGACGACAAAAACTAAAATTTGCAAAAACCTGCTTTGATAATGCTGGCCAATTAATTCTGCGGGAGATATATATCCATGTTCTTTGCCTAATTCATAAACTTTTTTGCCAATAAAACAAAAAGAGACAGCCATAAACCCGGTACCAAAAGCCATAATGGGATAAAAAGCATAGCCGGATCGATAGCCGGCCCCAGAAAATCCAAAAATAGTGAAGGCTGAAAAATTGGTTGCGGCCATGGTGAAGAAGAGTAAAAAGGGCCCTAAATTTCTCCCTCCGAGAAAAAAATCCTCTGCAGTCTGCCGCGCAAAGCGCCGGCAAAAAAAACCAACAAACATAATAATTAAAAAATAAGAAATTACCGCCGCATATTTTCCCGTCATTTCTTTCCTCCCAATTAAAAAGGCCACCCTGAGTCTGGGTGGCCTTTGGCCTAACATAACTCATTTTTAATAAACGTAGGGACTGTGTCAATATTATCTATAATTTTATTATTTTTACAAGCTTTTACTGCCTGAAAAATATTTGCCCTTGATTATCTTGCTTCATGCCCCTCTATCTGCTGCGGTCTCACAATTAAGATCGCGCATCTTCTTTTTCCGCCGAGCTTCTCTTTCACGCCTAATTTCAACCCAGCCCCAGCGAAGAGAGTCGAAGAGACCCAACCACGGGGGGGTGCA
>FWPU01002083.1_pt1 | contig 57094 bp, 52 predicted proteins | sample 2228361 | NCBI WGS metagenome assembly FWPU01 (sample SAMEA103939777, study PRJEB20133) | metagenome | reverse complement strand
ATAATAATATTACTAACAAAAACACTATGTGTATATCGTTCTTTTTTTGCATATTAATTAGCACAAAATTTTAAAAAATATGAAATCAAAAATTTACATAATTCTGTTATTATTTATTAATGGCTGCTTAAATTACATGCAGGTAACAACAATTAAAAAAGACGGCAGTGGAAATATGTTTATTCACTACTGGATGAAATGGACCAATCCAAGAGATTCAATTATTGTTGAACAACTTGGACTATTCAATCAGGATTCTGTTTACAAAGAATTTTCTTCTGAATATAGTACTATAACAAATGTGGAAGTTTATCGCGATTATGAAGATAGCACAATTCATGCAAAAGTAGAGTTGGAATTCGGTAGCCTTGATTCACTAAATTCAACAAGGGCATTTAGAGATTCAAAGTTATCAATAAAAGATGGTGAAAAAAACACGAAAATCTTCTCTCAATTCATAAAACCCATTGCTACTGGTTTTGGATTTGAAAGTAAGAACTTTTCATTAACTTTTATTTATTACTTACCAGGACAAATTCTAAGTCACAATGCCACTGAAATTTCACGCAATAAATTAACTTGGAAATATACTCTCGATGAAATTGGTACTGGGAAATATATAACAGCTACATATAGGCAATTCAAACTGAAAGAAACGCCATTATGGATTTACTTTGCTGCATTATTTGTGTTAATAATAGTAATTACATTTTTATTTTCAAAAAAAGTTAAATAATTTTAAATGCATTAATTATAACTTCGCAGTCAAAACTAAAGTTTGACTAACCATATTGATTTATTTATATTTGACAGCAATTTTTAAAAATACATTAAATAAAATTGGAAACTCAGCCATTAATTTTCTCTGGTAGCTCTAATCCTGAATTAACAAGAAAAATCTGTAAGTATTTAAAGTTACCAGAAGGAAAAGTTTTAATTAAAAGATTTAACGACGGAGAAATTTGGACAAAGTTTATTGACAATGTAAGGGGTCAGGATGTTTATATCGTTCAACCAACACATCCTCCTGCAGAAAACTTAATGGAATTATTAATAATGCTTGATGCTGCTAAAAGAGCATCAGCAAAAAGAGTTACAGCTGTTCTTCCATATTTTGGTTATGCACGACAGGATAGAAAAGATCAACCACGCGTGTCTATATCAGCAAAACTTGTAGCTAATTTAATTACGGTGACAGGTGCAGATAGAGTTATAACTATGGATCTACATGCTGCTCAAATACAGGGATTTTTTGATATTCCGTTTGATCATTTATATGCATCACCTATATTTACACCAATATTCAAGAATAAAATAAAAAATCTTGTCGTAGCATCACCAGATGTTGGAGGTATTAAACTTGCTCGTTCTTATGCAAATAGGCTTGATGCAGGCTTGGTTGTAATAGATAAAAGAAGATCAAAACATAATGAAATTGCTGAAATGAATATCATCGGAGATGTTAAGGGTAAAAATGTATTAATTGTTGATGATTTAATTGATACTGGAGGTACAATTATTAAAGCAGTAGAAAAGCTCAAAGAAAATGGGGCAAGAGAAATTTACGCAGCAATAACTCATCCTCTATTTTCAGGGGATTCATTTGAAAAAATAGATAAATCCCCTATTACAAAATTATATGTTACCGATAGTATACCATTAAAACAAAAATCTGATAAAATTGTTGTCAAAACTGCATCTACACTTTTAGCAGAAGCAATAATAAGGTCAAACAGAAATCAATCAATAAGTTCGTTGTTTGATATAGATAAAGATAAAATTTAGTAAGTATAATCAGGGAGTTAATAAAAATGTCAGAACTAAGTATTAATGCTAAAAGAAGAACCATATCAACAAAAAGTATGGTTAATAAATTAAGAAAAGAAAGAAATGTTCCTGGAATCTTTTATGCAAAAGGTAAAGAACCAATTCCAATTTATTTACCCGAATTAACTTTAAGACCTTTGGTCTACACATCAGAGACACATATTGTAAATTTATCAATTGATGATTCCGAACCCATTAAATCTGTTTTAAAAGATGTTCAATTCGATCCTGTAACAGATAGAATTATTCACTGCGATTTTATGGGTATTTCACTCGATGAAAAAATCGAAATTGAAGTACCAGTAGTATTAGAGGGCAGCGCAATTGGCGTAAGAGAAGGTGGATTATTACAGCATCAAATGCATAAATTAAAAATTGAATGTCTTCCTACTAATATACCTGAACATATTGTTATTGATGTATCAAACTTAAAAATTGGTCAATCAATCCACGTAAAAGATCTGAAACTCGAAAATATAAGAATACTTCATCACGATGATGTAATTATAGCTTCTGTAATACATCAAAGAACTGCAGTCGAAATAGAAGCTCCAGCTATAAGTGAAGAAGCTCAGAAAGAGCCTGAGGTAATTGCTAAAGGTAAAGTTGAAGAAGAGGAATAAATAAGTCTTGTTTTCAATTGTAGGCCTTGGTAACCCGGGCAAAAAATACGAACTAACAAGGCATAATATTGGCTTTATTATTATAGACAAATTTGCTGAAAAAAATAAATTACATTTTGAAAAAAAAGAAAATTATCAATTTGTGGAAGGTTCAATTGGGTCTTCCACATTTTTTTTGGTTAAGCCAACAACTTATATGAATATGTGTGGACTGGCTGTTGAAAAATTTGTTGTAGAGAATAATATTTTATTAGAAAATCTTTTAATTGTGGTAGATGACATTAATTTACAATTAGGAAAAATCAGATTGAGAAAATCAGGTGGCGATGGTGGACACAATGGCTTAAAATCAATTATTTATCATCTAAAGAACAGTCAATTCCCACGCCTTCGATTCGGTATTGGAAGCAATTTTGAAAAAGGTGATATGGCCGAATATGTATTGAGTAATTTTACTAATGATGAATTTAATACTATTAATGGTAGTATTAATTTTTCTTTAGAATTAATAGAAAAATTCATTCAGGGCGGTTATAAATTAATGTCCGATTATTTTAGTAGAAATAAATTTTCATAGAACTTTTATAAATTTATTTATATTTTAATTAAATTTAAGGACCGTTATATTATTGCACGTCTAATAAAATAATTTTATTTTTGAGACCTAATTCAAATAATTTTTAACCCTGCTCCTTCAAATTATATGAAGGAGCCTAAAGTCCAAAGGGAGGTGTATTTATAATGCGTATTAAAAGTTATGAGAGTGTTGTAATAATAAACGCAGCACTTGAAGACGAACAAGTTGAAACAAACATTTCAAGAATTCAAGAGTTTATCACTACTCACGGTGGTGAAATTTTTGATGTAGACAAATGGGGACGTAAGCGTTTAGCATACCCAATCCAGAAAGCAAAAAGTGGTTATTATGTTATTTTCCGTTTTAATGCACCCACTAATCTAATAAGCTTACTTGAAAGAAATTTCAGATTAGATGAAAATATTATTCGCTATTTAACTATAGCATTAACAAAAGCAGATTTAGAAGCAATTCAAAAGCAAAAAGAAACTTCAAAATCTGAAGAGCAATCTTCAGAAATTGAAATAACCAATAATAATGAAAGTAATGTATAACAAACCAAGTTAAGCATGGAGGTTACGATGGCTGAATTAAAGATGCCAGAACTAAACAGTGTAATAGTTGCAGGAAACTTAACAAAAGATCCTGTATTCAGACAAACTTCTAACAACACACCTGTTGTTAATTTTCATATTGCTGCCAACAGACGTTATAAAGATAGCAGCAATCAATGGCAAGAAGACGTTTGCTATGTTGGAGTTGTAGCATGGAACAAATTAGCGGATAGTTGCCGCGACCGCCTTAAAAAAGGCAGTGCCGTCTTAATTGATGGTGAACTTCAAAGCAGAACTTTTAAAACAGAAGATGGAAAAAACAGAACAATTGTTGAAATCAAAGCTAAGAGAATTCAATTCTTAAACAAATTTAATAAATCAAAAGACAATGGCGAGTCAAATAATAACGATATTGTTTCAGAATCCGATGATTCAGATTATGAAGACAATTCATTTGACAAATTCCTGACTGATGAAGAATCTGACCTGATGAAAGATAATCAATAAAAAGAGAGCCAAATGAAAACTACAAAGAAGATAAAAAGAATTATAGAAGGTCACATCGACTACAAAGATGCAAAGCAATTACAAAAATTTATTACGGACCAGGGGAAGATAATTCCCCGTCGTATTACTGGTTTGAGTGCTAATCAACATCGCCAGTTAGTAAGAGCTATAAAAAGAGCTCGCCACTTAGCTATATTGCCTTTTGTTGCAGAAGCTATTAAGTAAAAGGAGACCTTATGAAAGTTATCCTAAGAACTAATTTTGAACAGCTTGGTAAAGTGGGCGATATTGTTACTGTAAAAGATGGTTATGCTCGGAACTATTTAATTCCACGCCAGATTGCTTATCAGGCTACAAAAGGAAATATTCGTGCACTTGAAGAAGAAAAAAAGCAAATACTTAAAAAAGAAGTAAAAGAACTTCAAGCTGCACAAAATCTTGCTGTAGAACTTGAAAAAGTATCTGTTACAATTCCTGTAAAGGTGGGTGAAGAAGACAAAATCTTTGGAAGCGTTACAAGTCAAATGATTGCTGATGCTTTAAAAGAAAAAGGCTTTGATCTGGATAAACGCAAAATTGAAATATCCGAGCCCATTAAATCGCTTGGTATCTATAGCGTATCAATCAAACTTCATCCAAATGTTACAGCAACAGTAAAAACTTGGGTTGTTAGAGAATAAAAGCCGGTCTTAAAAGCCGGCTTTTTATTATTATAAATCCAACTAACTATTTCATAAACTAAAATTTATACTGGAATGAAAGAAATTAGATTCAGACTTTTCTTAGTATTAGGTGCGATTGCTCTTTCTGTCTACTTATTAATTCCTACCTACCAGGATTATCAAAATAATAGAAATGTCACTACTCAACTTAGTAGACTGGAAGACAGCTTAAAAAGAAGCAATCCAAACATATCGCTTATTCAAATTAAAGAATACATTAATAACAAAAGGGATAGTATTCTATCAAACAACCCTGATTATCGATCAGCACGCGAAAAAAGAATTAAATTGGGTCTGGATTTACAGGGTGGTATGTACCTTGTTATGGAAGTTAATACTGCCAAGCTCCTTGAAAAATTAGCAAAAGATCCCGACGAACAATTTAATAAGGTCTTAAAAGAGGCTGAAGAAGAATCAAGAATTTCAGATGAAAATGTTGTTTCAATACTCGCACGTAAACTTAAAGATAAAGGAATTCGTCTCAGCAGATATTTTGGTTCCATAAGAGAAGATGATGATCAAATAATTTCACGTCTTTTAGAACAAGAAACAGATGCTGTAACTCGTGCAATTGAAATTATTCGTAATAGAGTCGACCAGTATGGTGTTTCTGAACCTAATATTCAGAAACAAGGTTCAAGAAGAATTGTAATCGAGTTACCAGGTATAGCACGTGAGGAAGAAGCTAAAAGATTACTTCAAGGTAGAGCATTACTCGAATTCAAGTTGGTGAAAGACCCCGAAATAGCAATCCCAATTATGCAACGCATCGATGAAGTATTGGCTGCTTCTTTGAAAGGTAATAATCCAAATGATACTTCTAAAATAACTAAAGCGGATACTTCGAAACAGAAAAATTTAACTGAAGAAGAATTTGCAAAAGAACATCCATTCTTTGCTATTGCAAGACTAATTGACCCACAGGGAAAAATTCCGGATGCTTTTGTAAAAGAAAGTGATAGACAAAAATTAAATGCCTACCTCGAGCGTCCTGAAGTGAAAAATGTTATCCCGAACAACATTGAATTTCTATATGATGCCCGACCTGAAAAAGGTCCTGATGGTGAAAATTATTACAGATTATACATGCTCAATAAAGATGCTGAATTAACGGGTGGTGTTATTGTTGATGCTCAATCGAATATCGACCCAACTACATCTGCCCCAATTGTAACAATGCAAATGAATTCGGAAGGTGCACGTGAATGGGCAAGAATAACCGGATCGAATATTGGTAAAAGATGTGCAATTGTTCTCGATGGGGTTGTTTATTCTGCACCTGTAATTCAAAATAAAATACCATCCGGGAATTCACAAATTAGTGGAATTCCAAATCTTGATGAAGCAAAACTACTTGAAATCGTCTTAAAAGCAGGTGCCTTGCCTGCTCCAGTTGATATCATTGAACAAAGAAGTGTAGGTCCATCATTAGGTCAGGATTCAATTAAGCAAGGTTCGAATTCAATTTTGTTTGGTTATTTGCTGGTTGCTTTATTCATGGCATATTATTACAAAAAATCAGGAACATTTGCAGATTTTGGTCTAGTTGTTACAGTTTTATTAATACTTGGTGTATTGGCTGGTTTCCATGCAACTCTTACTTTACCCGGGATTGCTGGTATTGTGTTAACAATGGGTATGGCAGTTGATGCAAATATAATAATATTTGAAAGAATTAGAGAGGAGTTGAAAACCGGTAAAACTGATCGTGCTGCAGTTGATGCCGGTTTTAAGAATTCCCTTTCTGCTATATTCGATTCAAATATAACTACTTTCTTTACTGGTATTATTCTTTATCAGTTTGGAAGTGGTCCTGTACAAGGTTTTGCATTAACTCTCATGATAGGAATCCTTACAAGTTTATTCTCTGCTTTGATTCTTGTGAGAATGATTTTCGACTATATGCTTTCAAAAGGTTATAAAATCAATGTTGGCTAATAAAGGAGATATTAAATAGATGCGTCTATTCGAGAATTTAAATATCAACTTCATGAATAAAAGAACAACATTTTTTGTTGTTTCTTCAATTTTACTTCTGATTGGTCTATTAAATATTTTAATACGTGGACTCCAATTCGGCATCGATTTTAAGGGTGGAACAGAGGTAGCAATTCAATTTGAAAAACCTATAGATATTTCTGAAATAAGAAAAGAAGTAGATAAAATAGGATTGGGTAATGTAGAAGTAAAAACATTTGGCGGTTCAACAGGAATTCTTTTGAGAACTGAACTTCAAGAAATTCCTGCTAATATAATTCCTAAAGTTAAATCGAAAATTGAATCAATCATTGAAAATACCTTACCGGGTATAGAAAAAAAAATAATAGATTCTACAAATAATTCAGTAACCTATAATTTCCCTGACCCACAATCTGCAGAAATAATAAATAATAGATTATTTGATGCCGGATTTCAGACTTCCAAGGTGTTGGAGGATCCGTTAAACACTGCAGTTATTGTCCGATTGGGTATTGCTGATTGGATCAAAGAAAATCTATCAGAAAAATTTTCAGATAATCCATTCAATGTTTTAAAAGAAGATAAAGTAGGACCTAAAGTTGGGAAAGAATTAAAAACAGAGGCTGTTATTGCTGTTATGCTTTCATTGGTGGTAATACTAATTTATCTTGGTTTTAGATTCAAATTTGTATTTGCATTAGGTGCAGTAATAGCATTATTTCACGATATTCTTATTACACTTGGTTTATTCGCAATTTTGTATGGTGTAATACCGGGTTTAAATCTTGAAATTACAGTAAGTGTTGTTGCTGCATTTCTAACACTGGTCGGATATTCAATAAACGATACAGTGATTGTATTTGATAGAGTCCGTGAACAAATGAAATTACATAAATCTTTATCTTTGGAAGATAACATGAATCATGCTATTAATAAAACAATGAGCAGAACTCTTATAACAGTATTTACAACATTGTTAACTATAATTGTTCTTTTAATTTTTGGAGGTGAAGTTTTAAGAGGATTTGCATTTGCTTTATTTATTGGTATGATAACTGGAACTTATTCTTCAATCTTTATAGCAAGTGCTTTTGTGCTCGAAGTAGGAAACAGAACTAAACGTAAAATTGAATTTTAATCCCCCTTTTTGAGAGGTGTCTTTGTAGGCGCCTCTCTTTTATTTTACCTTCAATATCAAACACGTTATATCATCACTTTGTTCAGCACCACTTATATACAGATTAACATTATCTTTTATTTTTTCTAATATTTCATCAGGTTCATAGGAGCAAATAGCCATTGTTAATTCTTCGAGTCTTTCATCACTGTATTCTTCAAAATTTTTATTCATTGCTTCTGTTATGCCATCTGTAAATAATACGATTACATCATGGCTTTCGAGTTGAATTGTTTCTGAAATATAAGGAATTGTTGTTGGAAGAAATCCGAGGACCATTCCCCCTTTTTTAAGTTTTTTAATTTCCCCTTTCCTTATTAACAGAGGAGGATTATGACCAGCATTAACATAAGTTAGTTGTTTACTAGAATTGTTAAATTCACACCAGAAAAAGGTTACAAAACTACCATTAGTTGTATTTTCAGTTACCAGATCATTAATTAAATCTGTTGCTGTATCAAGAGATAGTTTTTGTTTATAAACAGATTTTAAAAATGCCTGTAAGTTTGCCATTAGAAGTGCAGCAGGAACACCTTTCCCAGATACATCTGCAATTGCTATAATTATTCTATCTTCATCAATTTTAACAACATCATAAAAATCTCCACCAACTATCCTAGCAGAGGAATTATACGCTGCAATACTTAAATTTGTTAACTGTGGTATTGATTTTGGCAAAAGATTTTTCTGAATATTCCTGGCAATTTCCAAATCTTTTTCCATCCTTTGTTTTTCCATCATTTCTTTTAACATTTTGGCATTCTCAATCGATATGATAGCAATGCTACTTAGTGAAGATATAAATTCAATATCAGTTTCTGAATAAGTCATGTTGTTTTTTCTTTTGCCAAGTAATATTAATCCTTTCTTTTGACCTTTTATTTGCATTGGAACTATTAATTCTATACCTAATTTTGGGGCTGAGCTATGGGATAAATTACTCCCAAATATTGGATTATCAATCTGATCTAGTTTGTATTCTGATAAAAAACTTTTTAATAAATTTTCATCAAAACTATTCCCTAAAAATGTATAACCATTTTTTTCATATATTATGACAGCATAATTAGTTACAAGCATATGACCTATTAATGTGTATACTAATAACTTCCCAACTACTTCGGGTTCCAGTATGCCGCTAAATTCTTTGCTCAAATCAAATAAAGATTTTAACTGATTAATCTTCGCATCTAATTCTCTATTTAATTCCCTCAACTTTTTCACAATCAAAGTATTCTCAATGGCAGTTGCTCCTACATTGAGAATTGTTTTAAGAAATTCAATATCCTCAGTGTCGTATGACTTCCCTGTTATCTTTTTACCGAGTAATATGATTCCTTTGGGTCCTGTAGATGACTTAATTGTTTGAATGATTTCAAAATGATTATTAGTTAAATACTCTTTAAATAAATAATTAAAAAAAATATCTTTGAGATGAATACAAGGGAATGCTTTAATAATTTCTTCTGAAATTCCTTTTGATGATTTTACTTCTAATATATTTTGCTCATTTAAGAGGGCAATTAGCCCCTTAGTAGTATGGAATTTACCAAGGCATGTTAGCAAAATATTATTAAGTGTAAAATCAAGGTCAAGACTTGAATTAATAATATTGCTAAAATCAACAAGAGCAGATAAATTTCTTAAGGCTGAATTAACATCTAACTTTTGCATTCATTTTCTGTATATTTTACTAATTCAACCTGATTACTATTATCTGATAATTTAGAATATCTAACTTCATCCATCAACTTTTTCATTAAATACATCCCCAGACCACCAACTTTTTTTTGTTTATAGAATTCACGTATATCAGGTTCTGGAACAGTATCCGGATTAAAGTGTATGCCGTTATCAATTATATTAACTATAAATTTCCCTGCTTCACATATTATTGAAAGTTTTATTATACCATCAGGAGAATAGTTATAGGCATGTTTTATAATATTTGTACATGCTTCGTCGACAGCTAGAATGATTTTTTCTATTGTGTCTTCGGAGAAGTTAAATTCTACCGCTGCACTTCTTACAAATTCTCTTACTATTAATAGATTTTCAGTTGTGCTATTAATTACAAGTACTCTTTCAAATTTTTTATTCAAATTATTCAAGATTTTTCCTGCTCAATAAACTTGTTGATAGCTTCTTTTTCGTCTTTATAAAATTCGTATAATAATGGGAATCCAAGTAAATCGAAAATATTATAAACATTGTCTTTAAGGTTTGTAAACTTAATGTCGCCATTATTTTGACGCATGGTTTCTATGTATGCCATAAACACACCCAGTCCCGCACTGCTTATATAATTAAGTTCGTTAAAGTTTACAACCACTCGAAAATTTTTTTCTTCCAGAAGTTTGTTAAACACATTTTCAAGTTGAGGAGCTGTATGTGCATCAAGATATCCTTTAACATCAATTATGCTTACAGATTCATACCTGCGAAGATTTACATTAAAATCTGTCATTCATATCTCCAATTTTTTTCTTGATATAAAATCAAGTTAAGGATGCATTTAAAAATAATTATTTTATGGTTTTGAATACCATCTAAATAAAACTAAAGTTATATCATCGTGTTGAGTATTGTCTTTTGAGAATAATGTCAGATCCTTAATTATTTCATTTGAAATATCATTTAATGACTTACCACAATTACTTTGAATAATTTTTTCAAATCTTTCATAACCATAATCTTTATACTCAGCACTTTTTGCTTCTGGAATTCCATCGGAATAAAAGACAATTATATCACCACTTTTCAAATTTATATTCATTTCTTTAAGTGAATTTGCAAATCCATTTGAATAATCCAATCCCAATCCTATACCAGGTGGATGCAATTTAACTATCTTTTTATGTGAACAATATAAAGCAGGTGGATGGCCTGCTCGAACAAAATTCAAGCTACCAATGCGTTTATCAATAATTCCATAAATTGCTGTTACAAAGCTTTTTCTATCAAGACTTTTTTTAAGTATATCATTTACTTTTATCAGTAAATCTGCAGGACTTAATATTATTTTTGCGAGCGATTCAAAAATTCCTTTTATTTCTGCCATAATAAAAGCAGCAGTAATACCTTTTCCCGAAACATCCGCAACTGCAAAACCTAACCTATCATTATCAAGTTCAAAAAAGTCATAATAATCCCCTCCAACTTCAAAAGCAGGGATAAATAAGGCAGAGATTTCAAGTTGTTCAGAAACAGGAATTTTGCTTGGTAAAATTTTTCTTTGAACATCACGCGCAACATCAAGCTCTTTTTCCAATCTTTCTTTTTCAATTGATTCAGCTATCAGCTTTGCATTTTCGAGAGCAACCGCTGCATAATCTGCAAATGCTTGAATCGAACGTCTATCATCTTCATCAAAACTGACTTCGTGACGTCTTGTAGCAAATAAGAAACCATTAATTTCTCCATGAACTTTAAGAGGTGCTACTGCAACGGATTTATAATTCAGTTCGATTTCTTCCTTATTATTAAAATAACTACTATCTAATATATTAACCATAGATAAATATTCAGTATTTTCAAGAAAAATCTTTGTTATTTTATCGGCCTCTACATAAGCAATATTTTTAACAGAGTTTAATTCATAATCTCCACCTTTTTGTGTAATTAACCATGCGGCATAGGAATTACATACTTTAATAGTAAGCGAAGTAATTGTATCCGCCAATTCTTTAAAATCGAATACCTGAGTAATAAGCTTTGTCAAGTCCATCAGGGAAGAAACTTCCTCAGACTTTCTATCGAAAGCAGATGCTGTAGGTAGATGAAATAAAGCAGTAAAGAAAATAATACCGGTATAAATCATACCATAAATCATAACCAATCCGTAGATCGAATAAAAACCTGCTGAAAAGTTAGTTAATAAAATTCTTATGGGATTATTTTCATTTAATAGAGAATAATTTATACCAAAAAGAATTGATAGAATAATCGAAATAACCAGTAAATAAATCTTTTGTTTCTTATTAAGAAATGCTATCCAAGATACTTTAAGAGAATTCAAACAAATTAAAACTATTGAAACCACATAAAACGCATCATGTATATAATCAAGCGATGGATATAGCTGGGAAAAATTAGAAATAAATGTTAGAGAAAAAAATACAAGCAGAGTATTGAAATATAAAGATTGGTCCTTTACCTGACGAAAGAAAAACAGTGTTCTGAATGTTGAAATAATATATATAATAGCAGCAATGAACATGAAACAAATTGTTAAGAAAATTAATGAATTGAAAATATCGGGTTGATAATTCCCCGAAACTGTATTTTTAAGCAAAGAGCTAGCTACAGAAATAATAAAGAAAATTAGAGCTGCTAATATTCCAACATTCAGTATTAATGAAAGTGGTGTTTCCTTTTTGCTCTCAGCAATTGAGTTCATGTAATGAAAAAGAAAATATAGAACTGCAAATACAAGTAATTCATTTATTATGAAAAGAATAAGTGAGTAACGGACTAGAAAAACAAGATTGTATACAATAAGAATAATCGAAATAATAATTATATTTTCAAGTTTACTTGCTAATTTAATTCTGGAATTATTGATCATAAGATATATAGGTTAATATTTATAATCATTCTTATTTTTATTTTATCAATTAATCAACAAGAGTATCAGAATAATTCTCTCTAAATGAATCCAAATCTTTTATGAATTCATCCCAATCTTTTTGTTTACCCATTATTTCAAATTCATTGAATAATCGAATGGGATTTCTGAAATGAAATTCAATTTTCTGATTCCCCTTCTTTCCATACTCTTTAGTATTAATCAAACCTTTTGATATTTGTTCCTCTACCTGTTTCAATAGTACATCCAAATCTTTAAATTTTACTTGAAAACTATCGTCTATCATAGACATCATATTTACCATATTAATCGGGACATTAATTTTTAACTTAGTTGAATCATCCCTTATAATTAATCTTTCGGGCATTTTCACATTATTATCAAAATTAATTTCAATATTGAATTTTTTTAATTTCTTGTAACTAAATTTGGGAATACTTATATCACCATTTAGTTTTAACTTTGATGTATCTATTTCATAAGTATATTTAAAAATTGTATCAGGGGTTATAAAAATATATTCATTATTAGGAATTTTTCTCTTTAATGATATTAACTCTGATAAATTAATTTTATCCCGAATCAAAAAATTATTCTTAAACATTTCATCAAAATTTATTCTCTTTAACTTCATTAAATAATAAGTTAAATCTGCTATTAATATTTTTTGAAGCTCACCTAATCTTGGATTAATAGCCAGTGTATTTTTATCGTTCATAAGAATTGAAATAGAAATTTCCTTTTTATATGAATTCAGAATCGAATCAATAACATTTTTCTCATCTTCGGTTAAATCAAAATATTTAGCAAAACTTTCATAATTTGATGTGTGTTTATCATACGGAATATTCTTTATTTGATATTCTTTTTTGCCATTTTTTTCTTCCGTAATTAGAAGTATTTCGTTATTGCTTTTATTCACCGGAATTGTATTGTACAAAGCAAAATTAAAGACATCTTCGTTTGTTATTTGAGAGCTTAAAAATATTGGTTGAAGATTTTCCATATAGAAAGAAATTAAATCTTTTTTCCCTTGCTGGATAAGTTTTCCAATATTTTCTTTGTTATACCTAAAGAGTATCATTAACAATAACGTCAACAAAACAATTGGGATAACAGGCAAATATTTTTTAATAAAACCTTTTTCTGATTGCTCTTTCATATAAAATCTATAAATCTTTTTGATAAGGTTCTAAAATTATTTTCAAATTTTCACGAGCTCTGAAAATTCTTGATTTTATAACTCCTATATCTGTTCCCAATTGTTCTGCAATTTCTTTATAACTTAATCCATCAATATCTCTCATTATCAATGGAATTTTTAATTTTTCAGGAAGTTTTTCTATAGCCTTTCTCACAATTTGTGGGATGTCTATATTTTCTGAAAATGGCCCAGTTGGGTATTCCCTATCAGAATCACCCAATGGAATAAATATACTTCTAACCTTTTTCTTTCTTAAGTAATCCCGACATTTATTTATAGTAATTCTATATAACCATGTAGTAAATTTCGATTCAAATCTGAATTCTCGAAGTTTATGATAAACACTAATAAAAACATCTTGAGATATATCATCTATACTTTCAGCATCACCGAGCGTTACAAAAACTAAGTTACGCACTTTATCTCTATGTTTTATTACCAGTTCTCTAAAAACTGATTCATCTCCTTTAATAAAACTTCTAATTAATTGAAAGTCTTCATCTTCTGTATTGTGAAATATGTCTTTATCCTTTTGTTCTTCAAAAACCATGAGTTTAGACGTTATTTAGAAATAAATGTTTTATAATAAAAAATTTTTGTTAACTCTATCATGGTAAACAAAATTATTTTATTTTTACAATAGTATTCGATAATTTAATTACCAATATAAATATTTATTTTGACTTTATACGTAAGCATATTATAGTCTTATGAAGATTCAACAAATTATCAATAAATTACAGGAGAAATTATGAAAATAAAGTCCTATGAAAAATATAATGCGGTTGTAATTGAACTTAAAGGTAATGTTATGGGTGGACCAGATGCACAAGAATTTAGCGATTTATTACACAAACTCTTAGATGAGGGAAAGAAAAATGTTGTTGTAGATCTTGCGGAATGCAAATTTATGAATAGTTCGGGGTTAGGAATGTTGATAAGCGGATATACAACTATGAAAAATGGTGGCGGTTCCTTAAAGTTAGCAAATGCTACTGATAAAATTGAAAGTCTATTAGTTATTACAAAATTAATAACAATATTTGAACATTATCAGTCAGTAGATGAAGCAGTAAAGAGTTTTAGTAATCAATAAATTATAATTGTTTTACTCAGTATATTTCCCTTCCTAAATAATAATTGGAGAAGACAATGAGTGTTACCGTTGTGGTTGGAAGCCAATGGGGTGATGAGGGAAAAGGAAAAATCGTTGATTTACTTTCTGAGCGATTTGACATCGTTGTAAGATATCAGGGGGGAGCAAATGCAGGACATACCGTTCAGATTGGAGATAAACAATATATCTTACATCTAATCCCATCAGGGATTCTTAGAGAAAATGTTATTTGTGTAATCGGAAATGGAGTTGTAATTGATCCAAAAGCTCTTCTCGAAGAAATTGAATTTTTAGAAAGCAATGGGATAAGTATTAAGGGTAGATTATATATAAGCCATAATGCACATTTAATAATGCCTTATCATAAGTTGCTCGATACCATAAGTGAAAGTAGAGCTACAAGAATAGGAACTACTGGTAGAGGAATTGGACCATGCTACATTGACAAATATGCTAGAAAGGGAATTAAAATTGTTGATCTCCTTGATAAATCAGTTTTAGAAGAAAAAATAAAATTTAATCTTGAAGAAAAAAACAATCTACTTAAAAAAGTATATAATCATCAAGAATTGGATGTTAATCAGATCATCAAAGAGTACCTTGAATTTGATAAATTAATTGATCAGTATATAACAGATGTTCCTACTTTTTTAAATAACGCAATAATAGAAGGTAAATCCATTTTACTTGAAGGTGCACAGGGCACTTTACTGGATGTTGACTTTGGAACTTATCCATATGTAACCTCTTCAAACCCAACCTCTGGAGGTGCCTGCACAGGAACAGGACTGGCACCTACTAAAATTACTTCGATAATAGGTATAGTTAAAGCCTATACTACAAGAGTTGGATTAGGTCCATTTCCTACTGAACTTGCTGGAGAAGAGGGAGAAAAATTAAGAGATGCAGGCCTTGAATTCGGAGCTACAACAGGACGACCTCGAAGATGTGGCTGGTTCGATGCTTTCCTCTTAAATTATTCAAGAATCATAAATGGAATCGAAAGAGCTGCAATTACAAAGCTCGATGTCTTAAGTTATCTTGATGAAATTAAAGTATGCGTTGGGTATGAAATAAATGGGAAAAAATTAAAAACTTTTCCTACAGATGTTAATCAACTTATGAAAGTTAAACCAATTTACGAAACTTTACCGGGTTGGAAAAAAGATATATCGAATGCCCGTTATTTTGATGAACTACCATCCGAGGCTAAAAGCTATTTATCATTTATATCCGAACAAAGTGGTTTTGAAATAAGTATTATATCAGTCGGACCTAGTAGACAGCAAACTATTGAACTCTAATTGATTTTTAATTATTATCTTACTGAAAAAATCTCGATTACTAATTAACATGAAAATTTTTAAAAGTTCTATTGCTACATCCTTAAAAATAATTCTTCTTTTTATTGGCTCATTAATAGCACTTGGTACTTGGTATTACACCCAGACTCTCGTTAATAAACTTCAAAAGAGAGAAAAAGAAATTGTAGAACTTTATGCTAAAAGTCTTGAATATATTACTAGTACAACCTCATTAGAATCTGATCTCACATTTATATTTCAAAATATTGTACAAAGAATTGATTTCCCATTGATTCTTACAGATCAAAACAATCACTTAATATCAACGGAAACAGGAATTGGATATAAAAATATAGAGATCAAACAAGGATTATCAAATGAACAAATAAAAAAAATATTAATATCAAAATTAGATGAACTGAAAAGCAATCATCCCCCAATCAGCGTTAAAACACCAGACGGAAAGGTTATACAATATATTTATTACGGTGATTCTGAAATAATTGAGAAATTAAAGTATTACCCTTACTTACAGATTATCTTTGCTATTTTCTTCTTACTAATTGCATACTCAAGTTTTAATTTTATACGAAAGAATGAACAGAGTAATATATGGATTGGCCTGTCGAAAGAAACCGCTCATCAATTAGGTACTCCAATTTCAAGTCTTTTAGGTTGGAATGAAATTTTAAAAATGAATTATGATAATCCAAATAAAGTTTTAGATATATCAGAAGAAATTAAAAACGACCTTAATAGATTAAATAAAATAACAACACGATTCTCAAAAATTGGTTCGCAACCAGAATTAAAGATTGAATCTCCTTATGAAATTATTTCAAGAGTTGTTCATTATTTTGAAAGAAGAATCCCTCATTTAGGGAAAAATATCGAATTACTGATTCACGGCGATAAATCAGCAAAAGCAAAAATTAATCCCGAACTTTTTGAGTGGGTTATTGAAAATCTAATTAAGAATGCATTAGATGCGATTGAAAACAAAAGCGGGAAAATTGATTTTAATATAATATCCTCCAAAAAATATGTAAATATTGAAATTACAGACACAGGTAAAGGAATAGATCAGAATAAAAGAAATCAGATTTTCAAACCTGGTTTTTCAACAAAAAAAAGAGGATGGGGATTAGGTTTAAGTCTTTCTAAAAGAATAATTGAAAATTATCATCACGGTAAAATATTCTTGAAAGATTCTATTCCAAATAAAGCAACTACATTTAAAATATTGCTAAAAAAATTTGTAGAACCATTTTAAAATAAATCAATTAGTTTTATAATTTTATTATTTTTATAATAAATAAATCTTTTAAATTATTTTTAAAGAGATAAATTTTTCCTTTGCTATTTGAAAATGTTTATATATATTTGAGTAGTAAATATCCCTTAACACGAAGGAATCGCCCTCGTTCCTGAGTGTTTTAACCCTCCTACAATAAGCATATCGAACCGGTATGGTGTCGCCCTCAGCCATACCGGTTTTTTTTTATTATAAATGATATTATTTTAGGTATTATTATTCCTTTTATGATGGAGGTTATTTATGGGTAACTCAAATAAAAAAAGACCTTCGTGGGATCAATATTTTCTAAAACTTGCTATGCTTGTATCTGAAAGGGCTACATGTCCACGCATGCACTGTGGCTGTGTAATAGTAAAAAATAAGCAAATTTTATCCACTGGTTACAATGGCTCAATTCCTGGAGATGAGCATTGTGAGGATGTAGGTTGTATGATTGTCGACAATCATTGTGTAAGAACTATCCACGCAGAAATGAATGCACTCCTTCAGTGTGCATTACATGGAGTTAGCACTCAGGGTGCAACAGCATATATAACAAATATGCCATGTACTAATTGTGCAAAAGCATTAATAGCCGCTGGAATTAAAGAGATAGTTATCTTTTCAGATTATCATGATACCTTAGCAGAAGAATTCTTTTCAAGAGCAAAAGTTAATATTAAACGCTTACCAATGCCTGAAAAAGAAATAAATTATGATCTGGAAAATTATATATCGGCAAAAAAGTAAATAAAAATGAAACAAAGTTTATTATAATAATTATAAGTAACTAATAAATTAATACACTATATTAAATAAAGCATTTTGTTTTTATAAAATGAAACTATCAAAAGAAAATCTCCAAAAATATTTTAAGCCACAGTACTTTTTTAATCGCGATCTAAGCTGGCTTGAATTCAATAGAAGAGTTCTTGAAGAAGCTCTAAATCCAAATTTACCTATATTAGAAAAGATTAAATTCATCTCAATATTTTTTTCAAACCTTGATGAATTTTATATGATTAGAGTTTCCGGATTAAAAGAACAGATCAGAGCAAAAGTATTTGAAACATCAATAGATGGATTAACCCCGATTGAACAGCTCCGTAAAATTGAAAACACATTAAAACCTATGCTAACTCAGATTTATGATTACTGGAATAATTCTATACTACAAGAACTTCGAAAAAACAAAATCTATATTTGTAATTTAAATGAGCTAACAAAGGAAGAAAAAGAAGGATTAAATAATTATTTTTTAAAAGAAATATATCCTATTCTAACACCACTTGCCTTCGACCCCGGAAGACCATTTCCATATATTTCAAATTTGAGTTTAAGTTTTGCAATTCTTATTATAAAACCCAACGGAGAAAAACACTTTGCACGTGTTAAAGTACCCAATATATTACCCAGACTTTTACAAATTGATAAAATAATTAAAGTTAATTCCTGCCACAATGGAGGAATAAAATTTATCTGGATTAGTGACTTAATAAAATCCAATTTGAATTTATTGTTTCCTGGAATTGAAGTACTTGATGCTTATAAATTTAGAATTACAAGAGATACTGATCTTGAGATTCAAGAAGACGAGGCTGATGATTTACTTGAATTGGTCGAAGAGAACATCAGGCAAAGAAAATTTGGTTCTGTAGTTAGATTGGAAGTAGAAAAACAGATGCCCGAATTCATGATCGATACACTTCTTGAAAATTTAGAAATTACACGAGAAGACTTGCATATTATTGATGGGCCACTTGGATTAAGCGACATTATACTTCTTTATGATTTAGCAATGCCTCATTTAAAGGATAAACCTTTTTACCCTGTTACTCCTTCGATTTTTGATGAAGAAGAAAATATTTTCACGTTAATTAGTAAAAAGGATATATTAATTGTCCATCCATATGAATCGTTCACTCCAGTTGTTGATTTCATTAAAGAGGCTTCGCTTGATCCAGACGTATTAGCAATTAAGCAAACTTTATACAGGGTTGGCCAAAATTCTCCTATTGTTAAATACTTAATCGAAGCAGCAGAAAGGAAAAAACAAGTTGCCGTACTGGTAGAATTAAAAGCAAGGTTCGATGAAGAAAATAATATTTACTGGGCACGTGAACTTGAAAAAGCTGGTGTACATGTTGTTTATGGTTTAGTAGGATTAAAAACCCATGCTAAAATGACTCTTGTAGTGAGAAAAGAAGCTGATGGAGTTAAACGGTATGTTCATTTGAGTACAGGAAACTATAACATTGATACTGCAAAAATTTATACTGACATCGGTTTATTTACAACAGATGAAGAGATTTGTGCAGACGTTTCAGAAATTTTTAACTTTTTGACAGGATACTCTGAACAAAAACAGTTCAGAAAAATCTCGGTGGCTCCAATAAATAAAAGACAAACATTTTTAGAGTTAATTGAAAGAGAAATAAAAAATACCAAACTTTATGGCAAGGGACATTTAATATTCAAGCTCAATTCGCTGGTAGATCCAATTCTTATTGCATCTTTATACGAAGCATCTAAGCAAGGAGTAAAAATTGATTTAATTGTAAGAGGTGTGTGCTGTTTAGTTCCTCAGGTGCCAGGTTTAAGTGAATATATCAGAGTTGTTAGCATTGTAGGTAGATTTTTAGAACATAGTAGGATTTATTACTTCTATAATAATGGTAATGAAGAAATTTACCTTAGCAGCGCTGACTTAATGCAGAGAAATCTCGATAGAAGAATTGAAATAACTTTTCCGATAAAGGATCCTGTACATAAAAGTTTTCTTAAAGAAAATATCTTATTGACTTGTTTAAGAGATAACGTCAAAGCCAGAGTATTACTTCCAAATGGTAAGTACGTTTTCAACCATAGAGTATACACTGAACCAGAAATTGACCATCAAGATTATATGATGCAACTAATGATTAACTATTCTAAAAATTCTCTTGCTCATGAATTCAGTAATCTTAACAACATTAACAGAAAGTTAGATTTTATAAAAAAATAATTTAGTAAATACAGATAAAAACGAAGTTAACTTAAAATTATCCATAATTTTGTCACAATAAAACAAACTAACACTCCAAGTATTATTGGTAAAAAAGTAGCAATGATAGTCCATTTCCAACTTTTTGTTTCCTTGTATATTGTAAAAATTGTAGTCGAACACGGATTATGAAGCAAACTAAATAACATCAAATTAATACCTGTAAGAGTAGTCCATCCACCAGCTTTTAATAATGCAGCAATATCCGATACGTTTTCTAATTCAAACATAACCCCTGCCCCCGCACCTACACCTGTTAATTTTGTTGTTAAAACAGTTAACATTAACACCGTTGGAATTATAATCTCGTTTGCGGGTATAGCAATTATGTATGCTAAAATAATAACACCATTTAAGCCAATGAGAACTGCAGCTGGATTTATCCATTTAATAAAATGTTCTGCAATACTTACGCCTTCAATTCTTAAATTAGCAACGAGCCAAATTACAAAACCAGCTGGAAGTGCAAATACTACAGCTCTCCACAAAACAAGTAAAGTTCTTTCTATTAATGACCTATATAAAATTTGCAACAATTTTGGGGGTCTGTATGGTGGTAACTCTAAACTAAAAGCTGAGGCTTCTCCTTTTAATATAGTATTTGACAATAACCACGAAACTAATAAACTAAAAAAAACTCCCAACAATGCAACCCCAACAACAGCTGCTGCTGATATTAATCCTGCCATATATTGTGGTACTAAACTACCAATAAATATAGAAGCTATTAAGATTTGTGTAGGCCATCTCCCATTACACAAAGAAAAATTATTTGTAATTATTGCTATTAATTTTTCGCGTGGGCTGTCAATTATTCTTGTTGCTATCACACCTGCAGCATTGCAACCAAAACCCATACTCATTGTCAATGCTTGTTTTCCATGAGCACCCACTTTTTTATAAATACTATCCATGTTAAAAGCAACTCTTGGTAAATAGCCAAAATCTTCTAAAAAGGTAAACATAGGGAAAAAAATAGCCATAGGTGGCAACATTACACTTACTACCCAGGCCATAGCGAGATAACCTCCATCAATTAATACGCCTTTTAGCCACCATGGAATATTTATTTGTTCAGCAACTTTAATCAAAAAGGGATGAATATTATCAACTAAAATAAATGATAGAAAACTTGACGGATAATTTGCACCTACAATTGTTATCCAGAATACAAACGCTAATAATAATAACATTATTGGTATACCTGTCCATTTATTAGTAACAATTTTATCTAGAAAATTATCTAAATCAAACTTTGAGCTTTTATCTAATTTGAATACAACATCATGTGTGATATCCTCAGCTTTTTTATAAATTGATTCAACTATTAAATCATGAATATTTTCTCCAAATTCCCATCTGTATTTATTTGCTATTTCAATTATATTTTCTCTTTCAAAATTATTATCCATAAACTTCCCTTTCATTGTTGCAAAGTTTTTTCTTTAATTACCAAATGATTTATTTCGCCCGAACGAACTGCATCAATTATACTTTGATCACCTTCGAGTAAACGCAAAGCTATCCATCTGGTATTGGGCAAATCAGGGAATGCTTTTTGAAGATTTTGATTTAGTTCATCTACTGCATCTGATATTTCTTTTAAATGATAAGTAATTCTATATGGATCACATTTATATTTACCTGTAGCAACCTCATAAATTGATTCTAACAAATCTTGAATCCCAATTTTTTCTCTTGCAGCAGCAGGTACTACAGGTATTCCAAGTTTCTTAGATAATAATCTATCATTAATTTGAATGTTGTGACGTTTTGCTTCGTCAATTAAATTAAGGCATAAGACTGCTCTATCAGTTATTTCCAGAATTTGTAAAGTAAGGTTAAGATTCATTTCCAATCTTGTAGCATCAGCAATAATCACAGTAACATCCGGTTGACCAAACAGAATAAAATCACGAGCAATTTCTTCGTCTGTACTTGTTGATAGTAAAGAATATGTACCCGGTAAATCAACTATCTTAAATCGTTTACCTGCGTAAATAAATCCCCCTTCTACTCTTCCCACAGTTTTACCTGGCCAGTTTCCAGTATGTTGTCTTAATCCTGTTAAATTATTAAAAACTGTACTTTTACCAGTATTTGGATTACCCGCTAATGCAACAACATAATCAAAGTCTTTCATATCAATTCCTAATTTAACCAGATGGTTAATGTTATGCATGGGACAATTATTGCGATATTGATTAATACTATTCTGCATTATGATACCTCTTTTATAAATATATGCTGGGCTTGATTTTTTCTTAATGCAATCAATGTTCCTCTAACTTCATATGCTACTGGATCTTTACCAATACTTTCTAAAACGGGCTTTATCTTAGAGCCTGGAACAATTCCTAAATCAAGCAATCTCCTTCTTTGCTCTCCACGTATTGCTTTTGATATACTTGATATTACTGCTATTTGATTTTGTTTTAAAGTTGTAAGTGGTTTTAATATATCTTTTAAGTAATCTTTTTCATCTATTAATTTTACACTTATATTTTTTGCTTCATTTAAGGATAATGTTATTGTTTTTTCTAATATTTCAATTATAATTTTATCATCTGATTTTTTTACAACTTTTAATTTCATATCAGGATAGATTTTATAAGAACTTAATATTGAAAATATTTCTTTTGGTTCGTCTTCAATATGTAATATAACAGCATAATCTCCTTCCTTGAGTTCATCGAGCCGTATTCTTTTTTGCAAATAAATTTCCCCTTTTTCGGTAGGTATTGGATCTCCATGTGGATCATACATTGGATTACCTAATTCAACAGAAATTCTATTTGCTTTTTCTATTTCAATTCCATGTTCTTTATCCTCTGCTAATTTATGCCACAACGTTTCGTTAAAGCCTGTTTTTTCTGCAAAATAGCTTTCTAGCAATCTATGAACGCGAATAATCTTTAATGCATAATCCCTCCCTGCATCTGTTAAAAAGACACCATCTCCATCTATATTTATTAATTTTAGTTCCTTTAGTTTATTTATAAGACTCTTTGTTTTATTAATATCAATGGCTAAGTTTTTAGATATAGAAATAATAGAACATATATATGAATTATATTCGCCATCGAATAAATATTTAAGTGTATCCTCGATTAATATTTTTTCTTTTTGCATTTTATATTCTTTTATTTTAAAAATCGGTTTAGTATTTATAATCAAAAAAATGATAGTCACCCCAACAATGAATAAAAATAACTCAAGCATTATTTACCTCTACTTATTATATTTCTTACCATTATATTTTTAGCCATCTTCTCGCTAATGGTAACCTGTTTCCCACCAAATTTAATTATCATTGATTTATCATAGGAAACTATGTCAAGAATCTCAAAAGGAGTATTTAAGACCAATCCAATTTTAGATAAATATTTAATCAATTGTGAATCTGTATCATCAACTTGGAAAAGTTCATAAACAGAACCAATTTTGCATTTATTCATCGGTATTAATTTGGGTACTCTTGGCATTGAACCGTCCTTTTTGGGAATTGGGTGACCATGAGGGTCAATTTCGGGATAACCAAGATATTCATCAATTTTATCTATTAAGTAATCAGATGAAAAATGTTCAAGTTTTTCTGCTTCCTCATGTACTTCGCTCCATGGTATTTTAAGTACCTCTAACAAAAACATTTCCCATAATCTGTGTTTTCTTACCACTTTAAGAGCAGCTTTTTTACCTTCGTTTGTTAAATGCATACCTCTATATTTGGTATAAGTAATTAACCCCTCTCTTGCTAATTTTTTTGCCATATCACTTATGGCTGAATTCGAAATGGCTAATCTTTCTGCGATTTTAGATGTTGCTGCACCTGTTCCTTTATTAACACTATGCATATAAATAAGTTTTAAATAATTTTCTTTTGATACTGTTGACATATTAACCTTATTTTTTATTTAAAGTTAAGTATACTTAATCATATTATCAAGCATTTATAAAAATATTATTAAATATGTTTTAGTTTTTTTACATCATTTTTACTAAAGATTGAACATAAACAATTTTTTTTCGTTTAATAGTTAGAAAGTAAATTAATTATTATTTTTGTTTTTAAAATCGGAGATATTATGAATCTGAATATAGATACCATCAAAAGTGTATTAAAAAATGTCATGGATCCGGATTTGAATCGTGATATTGTAAGTTTAGATTTTGTCAAAGATATAAAAATTAGGAGCAATGAAATCTATTTAGAGGTACAATTAACTACTCCAGCTTGTCCCTTAAAAGACAAAATTAAAGAAGCTTGTATTTCTGAAATAAAGAAAGCTTTCCCTGAAGTTGAAAAAGTTACTGTAAATTTAACTTCTAATGTTCAATCTAAATTTTACAGAGATAAAAATTCAATTTTACCGGATGTTAAAAATACTTTAGCTATTGCAAGTGGTAAAGGTGGGGTTGGTAAAAGTACTGTCGCTGTAAATATTGCAGTAGCCTTATCTCAATTAGGTGCTAATGTTGGTTTAATAGATGCAGACATTTATGGTCCTAGTATCCCATTGATGTTAGGAATTAAAAACAAACCTCAAATTTATCAAGATACAAGAACGGGCAAAATGCTTCCCATTGAAAGTTATGGCTTAAAAGTAATTTCGATAGGTTTTTTAATTGATGAGGATGCTCCTGTCATATGGCGTGGTCCGATGGCAAGTGGTGCCATTAAGCAATTTATGTCTGATGTTCATTGGGGTGAATTAGATTACTTAATATTTGATTTACCACCCGGTACTGGGGATATACAATTAACTTTAGTACAGACCATCCCTTTAACTGGTGCAGTTGTTGTAACCACACCTCAGGATGTTTCACTAATTGATGTAAAAAAAGCAATGCGGATGTTTCAAAGAGTAAATGTACCAATATTTGGTATAATCGAGAATATGAGTTATTTTATAGCACCAGATACTGGAAAAAAGTATGATATATTTGGTAATGGCGGAGGAGAAAAATTGTCAAAGGAACTTGGCGTTCCATTGCTTGGGCGAATCCCTATAAATCCAAATATTAGAATTGGTGGTGATAATGGCAAACCAGTTATATACGACAATCCAGACTCTGAAGAAGCTAAAAAAATCTTTGAAATAAGTAAAAATCTAGCTGCTCAAATTAGCATAAACAATTACTCAAAAGGCACTCCAAAAATCGAAATAGTTTCTGGGAATTAATTGAGGTTATCATGGAAGATCAAAAAAGTAATATTTTGAAAGAAAAAGTTGAAAAAGCACTTGAAACAATCAGACCATACCTTAAAGCTGATGGTGGAGATATAGAACTTGTTAAGGTTACATCGGAAGGGATTGTTGAAGTAAAGTTAACTGGTGCTTGTATAGATTGTCCAATGTCTCAAATGACACTTAGAGCAGGAGTAGAACGTGCTTTAATCCGCGAGGTACCTGGAATCCGCCGTGTTGAAGCTGTTAACTGAAAATTCCTAAAAATAATCAGAGATATATTATGAGAACTAAAGTTATTGCTGGCAACTGGAAAATGAATAACGATATTAATTCTTCTATTGCACTTATTAACGAAATTAAAAAAGGTTTGTTGCAAAAAAATCTAAATGTAAAGGTTATTATTTGTCCTCCTTTTACATCTCTTGAAACAGCTTACGCATTGATTAAAGATACACCTATTAAATTGGGTGCTCAGAATATGTATTTTGAAACGAGTGGAGCTTTTACTGGTGAAATATCCCCTATTATGTTAAAAAGCGTAGGTTGTGAATATGTAATATTAGGGCATTCGGAACGTAGAACTATTTTCAAAGAATCAAATCAATTGATTAACAAAAAAATTAAATCCGCTATTAATAATGGACTTATACCAATTTTTTGCATCGGCGAAACACTTGAAGAAAGAGAAGAAGAAAGAACTTTTGAAATTGTTGAAAACCAAATACGTGAGGGTCTGGAGGGATTATTAGAAACTGAACTTTCAAATTTAATTATAGCATATGAACCAGTATGGGCTATAGGTACAGGAAAAAATGCTACACCAGAACAAGCACAAGAAGTTCATAAATTTATAAGAGAGTTAATTTCTACACTTTATTCAAAAGAATTTGCAGAAAAATTGATTATTCAATATGGTGGAAGTGTAAAACCTGAAAATTCAAAAGATTTAATTTCTCAGCCTGATATCGACGGTGCTCTGGTTGGTGGTGCCTGTCTAAATGCTGATTCATTCATTAAAATTATAGAGTCCGCTCAATAGCGGACTTTTTCATATTATTCCTTAAATTGATATGCCCCCTCAATTTTTATATATTTGAAAGATATATTACCACATTTATTTAAAAATGAATATAAAACCAAAACTTTTATTCCTTTTTATATGTTTAATTTTTAATTCGAGCTTAATTTCACAAATTAAGATAAAATCTCTCCCAATAAATTCAGGTCTAGACTCCTGTTATGAATTATCTACCACGCGAAAAGTAATCGTACTTAACCAAAATTGGAAAGTCTATTCTGAAGATAATCCTTTGAATAAAGTTAATACTTCCATCCCCTGTAGTTTTGAAGGCACTCAAACATTATTTTTTGAAAAAAATTTTTTCATATCGAAAGAAGAATATCAGAATTATATTATTAAAATCTCTTTCTTAGGCATAAATAATTCAGTTGAAGTTTTTATAAATAATTATAACATATTTAAACGTTTTGGGGCAGATATCCCTTTTGAAATCGATATCCCAAAGGATATTATAAAACCAGCTGCTGAAAATAAGATTACATTAAAAGTAACATCGGTATATGATAATGAATCCACAATCCCATTGATATCCGGATATTTACTACCTAAAAAGCCTGCCGGTATTTTAAGAAGTATTTATTTGAAATTTATCCCCCCTACATATATAGCAGACGACAGTTTTTCTTTTTCATTTGATGATAAAAAAAATTCAGTCAATGCAAAATTAAATGTAGAATTAAAAAATATTAAATCATTAATAAAAACTTTCGAAGTTGAAAATAACACTCATTTAGAGATAAATGTTCATCCTAAGAATTTCCCTAGTACTTCGCAAAATTTTATATTCCAATTAAATAATAAAAATGAGGGAAATAATAGTTTTTATTTTACGATTCAGAATCCGGCTTTATGGTCGCCTCAAAAACCTGATATTTATTACTTTACAATCAATCTTTATACAGGTGGTCAACTAGTTGATCAAATAAGAAGAGAAATTGGGCTCGTTAATTTAGAAAATGATGGAATATTATCATTAAATAATTTACCATTTTCAATCAAAGGGACAACATACTTTCTAACTGATGAGGAATTATTAAAAACTTCTGTAGAAGAAAAAATCTACTACGATCTTCAACTCATTAAGAAAACTGGTTTTAATGTAGTAAGATTTGCCAAAGATTATCCTCACCCCTATGCATTAAAGTTATGCCAGCAATTAGGACTTATTGCATTAATTGAACTGCCATTAAATTCTGCTCCCGAAGAATTATTATCCAGCAACGAATTTATACTTAGAGCACAAATTAAATTAAAAGATTTTGTGCAGCAGTACAGAAAATTTTCAAATGCAATTATTGTTGGTTTCGGTAGCTCATATTTATCAAATTCTAATATTACAAAATACTTTTTCCAAAGATTGTCAAAAATAATTGATAATGATTTATTAACTTATGCATCATTTGTTGGAATTCCAGATACAAACTTTTATAACATAAATCTTTTTGGTCTTGAACTCTATTCCTATCCTATAGATAGTATTTCCACATTAGTAAATAGAATAAAATATAAAGCTAACAAATATTTTATAAGCGAGGTAAATTATCCCAATTATTATGGAAGTTCATCGGGCTACCTAGTTAAAAACTCTACAGAAGCACAAGCAAAATATTTTGAACAATTTCTTGCCGTTATTTCGAAGACTAAATTAATTGGTTATGTGATTAATAGCCTTGATAATTATTCTGGTAATTTCAATTCATTTTACGCTGGTTATAACAACCATTACAGAATTGGGCTTATAGATAGTAAACAAAAAATTAACAGTTTACCTTACCGCATCGTTGAATCAATTCAAAATAGTAAATCAAAAATTACAATACCTATAGGATTAAAGAAAAATGAAAATAAATCATTTTTCATCTTTATTGCTATTGGTTTATCACTGATTTTAGGAGTGTTAATAAATACACGAAGAAAATTCAAAGAAGATTGCACAAGGGCTTTATATCGTCCATATAATTTTTTTGCTGATATAAGAGATCATCGCATTCTCTCAAGTGCATACACAATTATTTTGATGTTTGTTATTGCTGGTTCTCTATCATTGCTGCTTACAATTATTTTATATTACCTTAGAACTAACATTTTACTGGAAAAAATATTATTGTCTATCAATAACAGATGGCTTATTAATGCTATTAGTTATTTAGCCTGGAATCCTGAAGCTTGTTTTTTATATTTATTCATTTTGATTGTTTTGAAAATTCTAATTCTTAGTATTATAATAAAATTTATTTCCCTATTCCTCAAAATTAAAGTTAGTTTCTCAAGTATTTACTTCAGTGTAATATGGTCATTCTTTCCTTCGGTTTTGGTAATTCCAGTAGAATTAATTTTATATAGAATTCTTGTTATGAACAATTTCAACATATTTATTTTTGTATTTGTATTTTTAATGTTTTTGTGGATATTCCAGAGAGTTTTTAAAAGCATTCATGTTCTATTCGAAATAAGTTCTGTTAAAGTTTATTTATATGGATTATCTTCAATAATATTTATTTTAGGATTAATTACTATATATCTTCAGCATACAAAGTCAACAATTTATTTCATAATAAATGCAATAAAACAATACAGTGTATTATTACAATAACGAGAGAGAAATTGTTTCTATCGAAATTAGAAATATTTGGTTTCAAATCCTTTGCAAACAGAACAGTTATAAATTTCAATAGAGGCATTACAGGAATTGTCGGTCCAAATGGTTGTGGAAAGACCAATATTGTTGATGCAATGCGTTGGGTTTTAGGTGAACAGAAAACCACAACACTTCGCAGTGACAAAATGGAAAATGTAATTTTTAATGGAACTCGTGAAAAAAAACCTATGGGCATGGCCGAAGTTTCATTAACATTGGTAAACGACAAAGGTATACTTCCAACAGAATATTCTGAGGTTACGATTACACGAAGAATTTTCCGTTCAGGTGAAAGTGAATATTTGCTAAATAAAAACATCTGTAGATTAAAAGATATAACAAATTTATTCATAGATACAGGTATAGGAACAAATACTTATTCTGTTATCGAGCTAAAAATGATTGAAACTATTTTAAGCAGTAAAGCTGATGAAAGAAGAAGATTATTTGAAGAAGCAGCAGGAGTTAACAAATACAAACTAAGAAGAAGATTATCTCTTAAAAAACTGGACGACATTAAAGCCGATTTAACAAGAGTTAATGATATTGTATCTGAAGTTGAAAAAACCGTTCGTTCTTTAGAACGCCAAGCAAAACGTGCCGATCAATATACTCAAATTCAATCTATTCTGAGAGATAAAGAATTAAACCTCGCAGAAAGAGAATTTGCTCTTTATTATAAAAAGAAAGAAAATTTGAGCTCAGAAATATTTTCTCTTAAAACTCATAAGGAAGAAATAGATAAAGAAATAAGAAAAATTGAAAATGAATTAATTATTTATCATGATAAAATAAATACTATTGAATCTGAACTTCATAAAAAAAGACAGGATATTTCTGCTAAATTAAATCAACAACATCAATTGCAAAAATCTTTATCTGTTTCCGAAGAAAGACTAATTTCCCTATCAAATAATCAGCTCAGAATTGAAAAAGAAATTGAAGAACTAAATAACAATATCAGGGAATATTCTGAGTCCATAACTAAATCAGAATCCGAATTGGAAGAACTAAAGAAAAAATTTGCTCAAAATAATTCTGAAATAAAAAATTATGAAAATTTAACTTTAGAGAAACGAGAACAATTAGATAGTAAAAAAGAAGATCAAAAACTACTTAATCAGGAAAAATTTAGATTTCTCAAAGAAATATCAGAAAAGGAAAACTTGGCTAATAACTTAAAGAGAGAGATAAATAACTACTATGAAAGAATCGAAACGCTAAATCAGAAAATTTTGAATATCACCAATAGAATTGCAAAAACAGTGGGTTACATTGAGGAACTTACTAATGAAAAATTGGAAGCAAATAAAAAATTAAACGATGCAGGTTTACAGTTATCATATTCAAAAAAAGAAAAAGAAAGATTAGAAAAAGAATTAAACTTACTTAAAGAAAAAGAGATTGAACAAAAAACATTATTAACAAGCCTAAAGGAAAAAATCAATTTCCTACAAACATTAATTACAAATCTTGAAGGACTTTCAACTGGAACTAAAATACTCCTTGAAAGCAGAGGTTGGACAGATAAAGAAAAAAACATCTTTGCTGATGTCGGTAATACTCAGGATAAATATAGATTTGCTCTTGAATCAGCTCTAAAAACTGCTTTAAACAATATATTAATTGAATCAACTTCTGAACTTCAAAATGCTATCGAGTATCTAAAGAAAAATGAATTAGGGAAAGCTTCCTTCATTTTACTGAAAAATAACTCTGATACAAAATCATCTATTCTTGATAAAATTGCTAAAATTAATTTGAATAAAAAAATTAAAAAAATTCAAAAAGATAAATCATTTCTTGGATGGGCAAAAGACTTCGTAGAAACTTCTGAGGATTTGAAATCTTGCTTTAATCAACTTTTATCTACAACTGCCGTTATCAACAATTTTGAAAACGCTATATTACTATTTAAAAAATATCCCGAATTCAATTTTGTAACATTGGATGGCGATATTATTCATAGCAATGGAATAATTGAAGCTGGTTCCTTACCAAAACAAGAAGAAACAATATTTGGTAGAAAGCAATTACTTGAGAATCTTAAAAATGAATATCCTATTTTAGAAAAAAGCTTGGAAAGCCTAAAATATGAAATATCAAATCTGGAAAATAAAATCTCGAGCATTGATTTAACAAACCTCAGTGATAAGGAAAAATTAATTGCAAATGATATTGCAAACATCGAAAAACAAATTTCTCAACTAGAATACGAAAAAAGTAAATCCGATGAAGAAATTGATATAGCTCGAAAAGAAATTCAGGAACTTGCAGAAAAATCAAATAATCTCGATAACCAGCTACAAACTGTAACTACAGCATTAAATTCTCTTTATGAAAAACGAGATGAGCTCGAAAATAATATATCTGAATTTGATAAAAACCTACAGGAACTTGAAACAGTATACTCGAATTCCCTAAACTTATATAATGAACAAAAACTTGAACTGGAAAGAATTAATGGTAGAATAAAAAATATATCCAACACAATTTCACATTATCAAAATGAAATTTCAAACACACTAAAAAGCATAGAAAAAAGAGAAAGTGATTTAACTAAAATCAGAGCTGAAATTGAAATCTTAAATAATTCATTAGAAAATCTAAAAACAGAACTCGAAAAAATTACAAACGAAACCACACTCCTTAGCGAAGAAGAAAATAAAATAGAAAGCGAATTATTAATTATTAAAACCGATGCATCAAAGTTTGAAAATGAATTAAGAGAATTAAGAACCAAAAGACAGGAAGTTTCTGATAAAATTCATTCACTCGAGATAAAAGAAAACGAAATCAATTATCGTATTGAAAATATTAGACAACATATTAAAGAAAACTATTCTGTTGAATTAGAACTAAAACAGTTTGACGATCTGGAAACATTTAATTACGAAGAAACCTCGCAAGAGGTTAATAAACTTAAAGAAAAATTAAAAAGTATAGGTCCTGTAAACCTCCTTGCATATTCTGAATATGAAGAGGAAAAAAAGCGACTAGATTTTCTACTCCAGCAACGGGACGATTTAATAGAATCAGAAAAAGATTTAATTAAAACAATTCACGAAATCAATGAAACAGCTCAAAAACTTTTTCTAGACACTTTTGGTCAAATAAGAAAAAATTTTGCAAAAATTTTTCAGACTCTTTTTAACCCTGGAGACGAAGCTGATTTAATTTTAGAAGAAAATGCAGATCCTCTTGAAGCAAAGATAGAAATAATAGCAAAACCTAAAGGCAAGCGCCCAACTTCAATTGAATTACTATCGGGTGGCGAAAAAACTTTAACTGCTACTGCACTTCTCTTTGCAATTTACCTTGTTAAACCAAGTCCTTTTTGTATTCTTGATGAAGTTGACGCGCCTCTTGATGACGCTAATATTGATCGGTTTACAAAGCTACTTAAAGAATTTAGTAAAGATACTCAATTCATTATTGTAACTCACAATAAAAGAACAATGGAAGCTGCAGAAACTATGTATGGTGTAACAATGCAAGAAGAAGGCATATCAAAACTTGTTGGTGTAAGATTTGAGGAAATTCCAGAATATCAAGATTAAATATGAACGAAAGACAATTTAAAATATTCGTAGACTTTGACGGAACTATTACAAAGGAAGATATAGGCGAAGAAATGTTTTTAAGATTCGGAGATGCTCAAAAAGCAAAGGAAATTGTTAATGATTGGATTGATTATAAAATTAATGCTAAACAATCCTGGCAAATGCTTTGTAATACAATCAAAAATTTTAATTTAGAAGAATTTGACAAATTTCTTATGAATTCCTCAATTGATGAATCATTCAAAAACTTTTTGAATTACTGCAGAGAAAATAATTATGAAATAAGAATCTTAAGTGATGGACTGGATTATTATATAAAAAAGATTCTCGATAAAGAAAAGTTATCAAACATCGAGGTTTACAGTAATAAATTAACATTTGATATTAATGGTAATTTAATTCCTGTTTTCCCTTATACGGATGAAGAATGTAACAGATGTGCTAACTGTAAAAGAAATCATATACTGAATTTTAGCAGTGATGAAGATTTTAGCATTTATATTGGAGATGGTTACTCTGATGTTTGTCCTGCACAGTATTGCGATTTTATATTTGCAAAAAGGTCGTTATTAAAATATTGTGAAATAAATAGAATTACATACTTCCCATTTTCCGACTTCAATGATGTGATTAATCGTCTTGAAGAACTAAAACTAAAAAAGAGATTAAAAAAAAGATATCAAGCTGAACTAAAAAGAAAAGAAGTATATTTACAAGGGTAATACATTGTCTAATATTGCAAAAAAAATATTTAAATATCGAAGTTATACGCCTATCCCATTCTTAATCCTTATGTTGATATTTCAAAAAGCAACGATAATAAGTTTAATAACCGGATTTATTATTGTCCTTGCTGGAGAATTTTTTCGATTATGGGGTGTTTCTTATGCAGGAAGCGAAACGAGAACTACCGGAGGAGTAGGTGGAACTTATTTAGTAATATCCGGTCCTTTTGCCCATGTGCGTAATCCATTATATTTTGGAAATATACTTATATATACTGGAATTGGTGTAATGTCAATGGCTTTATATCCATACTTATTGTTGTGTGCTATTTCGCTTTTTATCTGGCAGTATCATACAATAATAAAAGAAGAAGAAGCTTATCTACAAAAAAAATTTGGTAAACATTATGATGATTATTGCAACTCGGTTCCAAGGTGGATTCCTACTTTTACAAAATATAAAAATCCTGATATAGAACAACCTCCATTTAATCTCAAAGCGGGATTAAAATCTGAAAAAAGAACATTACAGGCAATATCACTAACTATTTTATTATTATTAATATTATTTCTGGTAACGAATTGAACAAAAGATTAATGATTATAGCAGGCGAAGCATCCGGTGATTTACACGGTGCTGCTCTAATTAAAAAATTGAAATACATTGATCAATCACTGGAATTTATTGGCATAGGCGGAGATAAAATGATTGAAGCCGGATTAAATGCAATTTTTCATATTAAAAAAATGGCTTTCCTCGGTTTAATTGAAGTTATAAAGCATTTACCATTTATAAGACATGTTCAAAAAAAATTAATTGAAACCGTACTAAGTGAGAAAATTAGTACAATTATACTAATTGATTATCCAGGCTTCAATCTAAGAATTGCAAAAAAATTAAAGAAAATGGGGAAAAAAATTATTTACTATATTTCTCCACAAGTTTGGGCCTGGGGGAAAAGAAGGATGATAAAAATAAACAAATACGTAGATAAAATGATTGTTGTCTTCCCTTTTGAAGAATATTTATATAAAGAAAAGAACATAGATGCATCATATGTTGGTCATCCATTAATTGAACATATTGAAAACTATAATTACATTTCAAAAAATGAATTTTACAATAAATTCTCTTTATCTAAAGATAAAGAAATATTGCTTTTACTCCCCGGCAGTAGAAAACAAGAAATAAAAAAAATATTCCCCGAAGTTATTGAAGCAGCTTACCGTTTGGCAGAACTCTTTAATCTCCAAATAGTAGTAGCCTGTGCTGATAATATAAACGAAAACATATTTTACAAATTAAGTAATTATAAAAATTATAAAATTATTAAAGGATATACATACGATCTTTTCAAGCATTCATATTTTGGTATAATCAAGTCTGGAACTTCAACACTTGAAGCTGGATATTTTAACCTGCCCTTTATTGTTGTTTATGCAACCAATATTTTAACATACTTAATTGGTAGAATTTTTGTACAAATAGATAGCATCGCTATGGTAAACATTTTACTTGGTGAAAAAGTTGTAGATGAACTAATACAATCAAAAATGAAATCAGAAAATATATTTTCAGCCTGTTATAATATTCTATCGAATAATGAAAAGTATAATAGAATAAAAGAAAAATTGTCACAGATTATATCAATACTTGGCGAAGCAGGAGCATCTGAAAAAGCAGCAAAAATTATTTATTCGGTTTTGAATGAAGCTTAACAAATTTCAAAAAGAAATATTAAGAAGAATTGGATATTATTTTGCTAATACAGCTGTAAATGTTCTACTAAAAACCTGTAAAATAAAAATTCATCGTAATAAAGTTATTGATGATTTAATTTCGCAAAAAATAAATTTCATTATCGCTTTTTGGCATGGTTATATGATTACAGGCTGGTATTTACATAAAAACTTAAATTGTGCAGCTCTTGTAAGTAAGAGCAAGGATGGAGATTTATTGGCACATGTACTAAAAAAATGGAATTATAGAGTAGTTCGAGGTTCAAGTAGCATAGGTGGAAACGAAGCAATGGAAAGTATAATCGAATTATTAAATCAAAAATATTCAATAGCAATTACACCTGATGGCCCAACCGGACCAATTTATAAAATGAAAGCAGGCGCTGTAGTTGCAGCCAAAAAAACTGGAACTCCTTTAATTCTGGCAGGAATATGCTCAACAAAAAAAATTATGCTTAAAAGTTGGGATAAATTTGAAATTCCATTACCATTTTGTACAATAAACGTATTATATTCTGAACCAATTTTTATTGAAAATAATTTAACTTATGACGAAACATCAAGAATAATTTTAGAATGTGAAAACATGTTAAACAATTTACAAAAGGAAGTATTAAAACTTTGTTCAGGTTAATTAGAATAATATTATCACCACTAACTTTTATATATGCTTTTGTTATTAAAATCAGAAATTATTTTTTTAATATTGGATTTTTCAAAATAACCAAAGTCGATGCATTTGTAATTTCGGTTGGGAATATAACTGTTGGAGGTTCAGGAAAAACTCCTGCTGTAATATTTCTTGGGAAACTTTTGAAAAAAAATAATATAAATGCAGGGATACTAAGCAGAGGCTATAGAAGAAATACGCATGGTTATTTATTCGTATCTGATGGTTATAAAATAAGAACAACTGTAGACGAATGTGGTGATGAAATGTATTTAATATCATCCGAAACGAATTTACCAACTGCAGTAGCTGAAAGACGTGTAGAAGGAGCCAAAAGATTGATACATGATTCAAATGTAAATACGATTATTTTGGACGATGCTTTTCAACATCGCTGGTTACATCGTGACTTAGATATTCTTATTTTTGACCAGAGGTTTTTAAATAAATTCGAACAAACTGAACAAAGACTTTTACCATTAGGATTAATGAGAGAGCCATTTGATTCTATATCAAGAGCAGACATAATTATAATCAACAGAAAATTCTCTGAAAAAGAAGAAATTCCACAAAAACTTATAAGATATTTCAGCAATAAAAAAATATTTAATGGATATTATATTGCAAGCGGTATTTTCGATGTTAAGACTCATAAAGGATTTTCACTTGAAGATTTTAAAGGTCAAAAAAGTTTAGTTGTATGTGGTATTGCAAAACCTCATTCCTTTTTAAGTGTTCTTGAAAATAATCACATTGACATTACAAATAAGATGATCTTTCGGGATCATAAAAATTATACATTAAAGGAAATACAAAGTATCAGAAAAAAATTCTATGAAACAAATGCATATTCTGTTCTAACAACACAAAAAGATGCCGTAAAACTAATTAAATATTCAAAAGAACTTGATGACATAGATATTTATTATCTCAAAATAGAATTAAAACTCGAAGAACAAGAAATGTTTGAAGAGTTTATTTTAATCAAATTAAATAAGACACTATAATAAAGAATCGTCAACTTAATTAATTGGAGGTTAACGCAATGGCAAAATCAAAAACGCCTAAGTATGTTTATTATTTCGGTGGTAAAAAAGCCGAAGGTAGAGCAGATATGAAAGAACTTCTGGGTGGGAAAGGTGCAAACCTTGCAGAAATGGTTAACATTGGTTTGCCTGTTCCTGCTGGTTTTACTATTACAACAGAAGTATGTACTGCTTATTACAAAAACAACAAAAAATACCCTAAAGAATTAGAAAAGCAAGTTAAAGAAGCACTTGCAAAAGTAGAAAAAGAAATGGGCGCAAAATTTGGTGATAAGAACAATCCTTTATTGGTTTCAGTTCGTTCTGGAGCCCGTGCATCTATGCCAGGGATGATGGAAACAATATTAAATGTTGGATTGAACAACGAAACAAGAGAAGGATTAATTAAGAAAACAAATAATCCACGTTTTGTTTACGATTCACACCGCCGCCTTATTCAAATGTACTCTGATGTTGTAATGGAAAAAGCAGCCGGAATTGAACCTGAAGAAGGCAAAGGTGTTCGTCAACAGCTCGAAGCAGAACTTCATAAAATGAAAGAAGCTAAAGGATATAAAAACGATACTGAACTAATGGCTGATGATTTAAAAGAACTTGTCGAAATTTATAAAGCAAAGGTTCTCGAAGTATTAGGTAAACCTTTCCCCGAAGATCCTATGGAACAATTGTGGGGTGCAATTGGTGCTGTATTTCAAAGCTGGATGGGTAAAAGAGCTGTAGCATATAGAAGATTCGAAGGAATCCCAGACGACTGGGGAACAGCTGTTAACGTTCAATCAATGGTATTTGGAAATATGGGTGATACTTCAGCAACTGGTGTTGCTTTCACACGTAATCCTGCTACAGGCGAAAAATACTTTTATGGTGAATGGCTCCCAAATGCTCAAGGAGAAGATGTAGTTGCAGGTATTAGAACTCCAAACCCAATAAATGAAATTGGTAAATCAGAACATAATGCTCATCTCCCATCCTTAGAAAAGGCAATGCCAAAAACCTACCAAGAACTTCACAGAATTCAGAAAATACTCGAAAAGCATTATCGTGATATGCTTGATATTGAATTTACTATTCAGGAAGGTAAACTCTATATGCTCCAATGCCGTGTAGGTAAAAGAAATGGTCCTGCTGCAGTAAAAATTGCTCTGGATATGTATAAAGAAAAATTAATTACAAAAGAAGAAGCTATCTTAAGAGTTAATCCTTCACAATTAGATGAGCTGCTTCATCCAATTATCGATCCAAAAGTAGAATTGAATGTAACCGCAATTGCTAAAGGATTACCAGCTGGACCAGGAGGCGCAAGTGGTCAAGTTGTCTTTTCTGCTGCTGATGCAGTTGAATGGGCAAAACAAGGTAAAAAAGTCATTTTAGTAAGAGAAGAAACTAATCCTGAAGATATTGAAGGAATGCGTGCTGCACAAGCAATATTAACAGCTCGTGGTGGTATGACATCCCATGCTGCTTTAGTTGCACGTGGCTGGGGTAAATGCTGCATTGTAGGTGCCGGAGCAATTAAAATAAATTATAACGAAAAACATTTTGCCGTAGATGGATATGTTGTTAAAGAAGGTGATTGGCTTACACTTAATGGCTCAAAAGGTGTTGTCTATTTAGGTGAACTACCAATGGTTAAAGCTGCTGAAGAAAATCCCGACTTCCAGGCTTTTATGAAATTATGTGATCAAGTACGTAAACTTAAAGTAAGAACTAATGCAGATACACCTGAAGATGCTGCTAAGGCAAGAGCATTCGGTGCAGAAGGAATAGGTTTATTTAGAACCGAACATATGTTCTATGGCAAAGACTCTGAAACACCTTTATTTATACTTCGTAAAATGATTGTTTCAAAAACTGAAGTTGAAAGAAGAAAAGCTCTTGATGAGTTATTCCCTTATGTTAAAAATGATATCAAAGGAACACTCGAAGCTATGGATGGATTTGGTGTAACAATCAGAACTCTCGACCCACCATTACATGAGTTCGTTCCAAATCGTCAAGATGAAAGAGCAAAATTAGCTGAAAGTCTTGGAATAACACTTGAAGAATTAAATGCACGCGCTGATTCTCTGCATGAAAATAATCCAATGATGGGTCATCGAGGAGTTCGACTCGGAATTACTTATCCAGAAATTACTGAAATGCAAGTTAGAGCAATTTTTGAAGCCGCTGCTGAACTCATAAAAGAAGGTAAAAAACCTTATCCAGAAATTATGATTCCTGTAGTTTGTGACGTAAAAGAACTTAAACATCAATATGACATTATAAATAAAGTTCATGCAGAAGTTTGTGAGAAATTTGGATTAAAGAAAATTCCTCATTTAACAGGTACTATGATTGAAATACCAAGAGCAGCTTTAACAGCTGATAAAATTGCTCAATATGCACAGTTCTTCTCCTTTGGTACTAATGATTTAACACAAATGGGATTTGGCTTTTCACGTGATGATATAGGTGGATTTTTACCAGATTATTTAGAAAAGAAAATTCTTCCTGAAGATCCTTTCCAATCTATTGATCAGGAAGGAATCGGAGTGTTAATGAAAATTGCCGTAGAAGGTGGAAGAGCAACTCGTCCAGATTTAAAAATCGGAATTTGTGGTGAACATGGCGGTGAACCTAAATCTGTTGAATTCTGTCACAATATTGGGTTGGATTATGTGAGCTGTTCACCATTTAGAGTTCCAATAGCTCGTTTAGCAGCTGCTCAGGCAGTAGTAAAAGAAAAAAAATCTAATTCCAAAACAGTAAAAAAATATTCTAAGAAAAAGTCTTAATCTTATTTAGTAATTGCAGCGTAGAGACTATCTACGCTGCATTAATTAATAAATGAATTGACAAAAATAATAGAGGAGAGTAAATGAAGCTTTCGGATTTCAAGTTTAATTTACCCAAAAATGCCATAGCAAAATTTCCTGTTTCTCCGCGCGACAAAGCAAGATTAATGGTTCTAAACAGAGCTACTGGAGAAATAGAGAATAAAATTTTTTCAGACATAATAGACTATATGGATAAAGGAGATGTTGTAGTTGTCAACAAAACAAGAGTAATGCAAGCAAGATTAATCGGGAAGAAAGAAAGAACTAATGCTAAGATTGAAGTCTTTGTTCTTCGTGAATTAAATAAAGAGGAAAATATCTGGGATGTAATTGTTGATCCGGCAAGAAAAGTAAGAATTGGTAATCGAATTTATTTTAATGATAATCTATGGTGCGAAGTTATAGACAATACAACTTCACGCGGCAGAACAGTAAGATTTAATGAAGATGCAGGAGATATTTATAAAGCAATTGAAAAGATAGGCACAACTCCTCTACCCCCATATATCAAGCGTGAACCGACTCCAGAAGATAGAGAAAATTATCAAACAATATTTGCAGAGGTTGATGGAGCAGTTGCAGCTCCTACAGCTGGTTTACATTTTACTTCCCAATTAGTGAAAAAAATTGAAAAAAAGGGAATAAAGTTTGTCCCCGTTTTACTTCATATCGGTCTTGGGACATTCAGACCAGTTGAAGTAGAAGATTTAACAAAACATAGAATGGATTCAGAGTATTATGAAATTCCTGAAGAAACTGCTAATGTTATCAATAAAGCAATGCAAGAAAAGAAAAATATTTTTGTTGTAGGAACAAGTACGTGCCGTGCTCTTGAAAGTAGTGTTACAGCAGATGGTTTTTCTAAACCAAATGCCGGTTGGACAGATAAATTTATTTTCCCCCCTTATGATTTTAAGATCACAAAAAAATTAATAACTAATTTTCATGCCCCAGAATCAACACTATTAATGCTTGTTGCTGCTTTTGCTGGTTATGATTTTGTTATGAAAGCTTATAAGAAAGCAATAAAAGATGGCTATCGCTTTTTAAGCTATGGTGATGCAATGCTAATTCTTTGATTATTTATAAGATTTATTTCATAATTAAACGATATTTTAATGAAGACTATTGCTATTATTCCAGCTGGCGGAAAAGGTAAAAGAATAAATTCGAATATCCCCAAACAATATTTATTATTTAACGGAAAAGAATTAATTGCATATACTATTGATGTTTTTCAAAAATCTGATATGATAGATGAGATTATAATTCCAGCACAAAGAGAGTATTTTACACTACTAAATGAAATAAAATCAAAATATTCTTTTACAAAAATTTCTAAAATTGTAGAAGGTGGCCAGGAAAGGCAATTATCTGTTTTCAATGCTGTTAAGTCTATCAATCCAGAATCCGACGATTTGATTTTGGTCCACGATGCTGTTAGACCATTTCTTTCTGATTCTATTTTAAAAAATGTTATTGAAGCTGCAATAAATTATGGTAGCGCAATAACAGCTATAAAAGCAAAAGATACTTTAGTAAAAGCAAGCGACGAAGTTAAGAGCTACATTGATAGAACTGATGTATTCTATATACAAACACCTCAGGTTTTTAAATATAAAATCTTCTTGGAAGCAATTAAAAAAGCAGAAAAAGAAAATTTTATTGGTACAGACGAATCGACAGTTGTGCACAATGCAGGATATCCTATAAAAATAGTTGAAGGTTCTTCATTAAATTTTAAGATTACAACTGAAGATGACCTGAGACTATTTGAATTGTTAATCAATAATATTGAACAATAATAATATTCTAATTGTTTATCTTCATGTTTTTGTCTAATTTGCAATAAAAATAAGTAAATTATATGTTAAATTTATTTTTTGTTATTATACTTTCTTATCTAGTTGGTTCAATTCCTACTAGTATTATAATTAGTAAACTTGTTAAAGGAATAGATATAAGACATTATGGAAGTAAAAATGCAGGTGGAACTAATGTATTTAGAGTACTTGGATGGAAATGGGGATTACTTACGATAATATTAGATTCACTAAAAGGAGCAGTAGCAGTTGTTATTATTGCCAGATTGTATCTTGATAATATACCATTTAATAACATAACCCCTTTCGATGATTTTACATTAATCCAAATCATATGCGGAATTGCAGCAGTCATCGGTCATATCTGGACCGTATTCGCAGGCTTTAAAGGTGGCAAAGGAATTGCAACAGCGCTGGGATTTTTGATTACAATTATTACTGTTGATATGTTATTAGCAATTGGAATATTTTTAATTGTAGTATCTTTATCACGTTATGTATCGTTAGGTTCAATTACAGCTGCTATTTCAGTTCCTGTGATTTTAATCATACGAGAAAATGTCTTTGGAGTTAATATACCGGGTTATCACACAATTTTGCCATTCATTATTGCATTAACTTTATTAGTAATTTTTACACATCGCAAAAACATCGAACGACTTTTACAGGGGAAAGAAAATCAAATTTCGTTTACAAAAAAACAAAATAAGTAATGCGCATATCTGTTCTTGGAGCAGGAGGTTGGGGAACTACCCTCGCTATTTTACTATATCACAATGGACACGAAGTTACTTTATGGGAATATAAGCATCAATATGCAAAAGTCTTAGATAAAACACGTGAAAATAATATTTATCTACCGGGAATAAAAATTCCTTCAGAAATCAAAATCACACATTCACTTGAAGAAAGTTGTAGTAATAAACATTTTATAATTTTAGCAATTCCTACCCAGTTTATTAGAAAAGTTTTAGTTCAGATCAAAGATTTTAATTTTAAAAATACAACTTTCGTAAATGTAGCCAAAGGCATTGAAAAAGATACATTAAAAACAGTATCACAAATTATACTTGAAGAGATTAAAAAAATTTCACCATCACAAATTGGTGTATTATCTGGACCAAGCCATGCAGAAGAAGTAAGTAGAAAAATTCCCACTGCCGTAGTTGCAGCATCATCCGATGCTGAAACAGCTAAGGAAATTCAATCAACATTTATCACATCATATTTTAGAGTTTATTCGTCAACCGATATTCTTGGTGTTGAGTATGGTGGAGCATTAAAAAATGTTATTGCAATAGGAGCTGGTATTGTCGATGGTGCTAAATTCGGAGATAATACAAAAGCTGCCATTATGACCCGTGGTATTGCTGAAATTTCAAGACTCGGAATTGCTCTTGGTGCAAAACCAGAAACTTTTTCCGGTCTTTCGGGTATGGGCGATTTAATAGTTACTTGTATGAGTAAATATAGTAGAAACAGATTCGTGGGAGAACAAATAGGAATGGGGAAAAAATTAAAAGATGTATTAAAAAATATGAAAATGGTTGCCGAAGGTGTTGAAACAAGCAAAGCAGTTCATCAACTTTCAATTAAACATAATATTGAAACTCCTATTTGTACTGCTGTTTATAGAATACTTTATGAAGATCTAGATCCAATTAAAGTAACTTATGAGTTAATGACACGCGACATGAAGGCAGAATACGAATAATTATAAAAAATTCTTCACCATCATATATTCATTTTTATTTACTATATTTTTTATAAAAAAAATTTGAATGTCGGAAATTCTTTCTACATCAGTTCAATTTCTTAATTCTGTAGGGCCCAAACGAGCCGAAGCTTTTTCAAAAATTGGAATAAGAACAATAAGAGATTTACTTTTCTATTTCCCTTCCAAATATTTAGATAGATCAAATATTCTTACTAGTATCAAAATTATTCAATACATCCGGGACGGTTTTCGAGGTGAGGTAACAATTTTAGGACAGGTATCGGATAAAGAATTAATTCATTATAGTAAAAAAAGTATTCTTAAAGTAAAAATGAAAGACTCAACAGGAATATTTGAATGTGTATGGTTTCAGGGAATTAAATATTTTAATGATGTTTTCAAAGAGGGAGAAATTTTTGCAATATCTGCAAAACCTGTTTTAACAAAATATGGTCACTTGCAATTCGTACATCCCGACTATGATAGAATATCAAAAAATGAATCGTCGGAATTTCTTCATACTGGCAAAATTATACCCTTCTATCGTCTACCCAAAGAATTACGTGAAAAAAATTTAGGTGATTTTAGCCTGAGAAAAATTATTCATCAAGCTGTTCAAAAATATGCTGATTATATTGATGATACATTACCCTCTTATATTCTTAACGAAAGAAATATTTTACCACTTAATGAAGCAATAAGAAACCTGCATTTCCCCGATAATCACCAAGCTTTACATAAAGCAAAACGCAGAATTAAATTCGAAGAACTTTTTTATTTCGAATGCCTTGTTGCACTAAGAAAAAACCTTATTGAAAGAAAAAGAAAAAATTTTATCATAAGTATAAAACCAGAACCTATTAAGAAATTTCTTAATACTCTCCCCTTTCAATTAACAAAAGCTCAATTGAAAGTATTGCACGAAATCAGAAAGGACATGGAAAGTTCTAAGCCAATGAATCGATTACTTCAGGGTGATGTAGGAAGTGGAAAAACAATAGTTGCTTTAATCGCAATGTTAATGGTTGTTACTAATGGGTATCAAGCAATTTTAATGGCTCCTACAGAAATTCTTGCAGATCAACATTATAAAAATATATGCAAATTATTAAATGAAATGAATATAAATGTTAGCTTACTTATTGGGGGACAAAAAAAATCTGAGCGTGAAAAAATTCTTCACAATATAAAAAATGGTATTGCACAGATTATTATTGGTACGCATGCCTTACTTGAAGAAAATGTAGATTTTCATAAAATCGGTCTAATTGTAATTGATGAACAGCATCGTTTTGGAGTAATGCAAAGGTCCGTATTAATTAAAAAAGGTTGGAATCCAGATGTGCTTGTTATAACTGCTACACCAATTCCCAGAACTTTATCAATGATTTACTATGGCGACCTTGATGTTTCGATATTAGATGAGATGCCTGCAAATCGTAAACCAATTAAAACAGTTCTAAGAGGAGAAAGTAAATTACCTGAAATTTATGACTTCATCAAAAATAAAACAAAAGAAGGATATCAAACATTTTTAGTTTATCCATTGATTGAAGAATCAGATAAAATGGAACTAAAAGCAGCAGAAACCTTTTACAAAAACTTAAAAGAAAAGCATCTACAAGAATTACGTCTTGCATTAATACACGGTAAAATGAAATGGCAGGGAAAAGAAAAAATAATGTTAGAATTTGCTGCAAAGAAATATGATGTACTTGTATCAACTACAGTTATTGAAGTAGGAATTGATATACCCGATGCAAATATTATTGTAATAAATGATGCATATCGATTTGGATTAGCACAACTTCATCAGTTAAGAGGAAGAGTTGGAAGAGGTAATAAACAAGCATATTGTATTTTAGTTACTAAAGATGAATTTGCAATCAAGATTAATAACTTCAACTTTGACTTCGATTATTTATCACCTGCACAGATCGAAAAAAATAAAGCAATCATAAGATTAAATTCTATGGTTAAATATAATGACGGTTTTCAGTTATCAGAGATTGATTTAAAATTGAGAGGACCCGGTGATATATTTGGAATTAAGCAAAGTGGATTACCAGAATTAAAATATACAAACATCACTGAAGATTCTGATATCTTATACGAAGCTAAAGAAACTGCATTTAAAATTATTAACGAAGATCCAAAGTTAGATTCAGAAAAAAATTTTATTATAAAAAAAGTTTTAAAAGAAAATTATCATAATCATCTCTTCATTTCTCAAATTGCATAACATACATTAATCAATTCTCATTACAATAAAATTAAAAAACTTCTTGAAAAAAAATTTTAAATGAGTATATTGGTAACAAACAAATGGAAGGATTTTGTATTAGTTCTTTTTTACTAAATAGGAAATTCAAAGTAGCACTTACATATAATTTAAAACCGGAAGAAGTTAATTCTTTCGATGGCAAATCTCTCTCTCTTCAAAAGAACTCTAATGAAATATTTTTTGATAAGTATGCAGAATGGGATACAATTGATACAATTAATGCAGTAAAAGATGCATTAGAAATTTTTCACGATGTTATAATGATTGAAGCAAATGAGGATGCTTTTGAAAAATTCAGAAAATATAGACCAGATATTGTATTTAATATTGCAGAGGGTGCACATGAAATAAGTAGAGAGGCACAAATCCCCGCCATATTAGATATGCTTCAAATTCCTTATACAGGTTCAGATCCTCTTACGCTTACAACCTGTTTGGATAAAGCAAGAACAAAAGAAATTTTATCATACTATAAAATTCCAACAGCAAAATTTTTATTGGCAGAAACCTTAAACTCATTAGAAAATTTTGATCTGAAATTCCCTGTAATAATAAAACCAGTAGGAGAAGGCTCAAGCAAAGGAATCTTTAATTCTTCTTTCATCAATAATTTAAATGAATTAAAAGAAAGATTAGAATATAATTTTGAAATATATAAACAGCCTTTCCTGATTGAAGAGTATTTACCTGGAAGAGAATTTACTGTAGCATTAATAGGAAATGGCAATGAAATTGAAATTCTTCCAATAGTTGAAATAAATTTTTCAGAGCTCCCGGATGGATTAATTCCGATTTATTCTTTTGAAGCAAAATGGATTGTTGATACACGAGATAACCCTCTTAAAATTTTTTCTTGCCCTGCTAAAATTGATGAACAACTAGAAAATAAAATAAAAGAGATTGCTCTCAAGACTTATGAAATATTAAGATGTAGAGATTGGAGCAGAATAGATATTAGATTAGATGAAAACAATGTTCCAAATGTATTAGAAGTTAACCCATTACCTGGTATATTACCAAACCCAGATGATAATTCATGTTTCCCAAAAGCAGCACGAGCAGCAGGGTTTTCTTACGAAGAAATGATAAATAAAGTTTTATTTGTAGCATTAAAAAGATATAAACTAATATGAACTTTGAAAGGAAAATATTAATCTGTTATAATGAACCCGCAAGTTTCTATAAAAACTATCTCGGGAAAAATATTATAAATGAATATGATAATACAGATCTTTCAGAGCGTAATTTTTTAAATCAAATATCAAATATTAAAAATATTTTAAGCAAGAGATATCTTGATGTCAAAACTTTAGCTGTTAACAGCGATATAAAAACATTTATAAATAAAATTTCTTATTATTCACCTGACGTAATTGTAAACTTTGTAGAATCAGTTGAGGGTAACTCCAATTTTGAATGTTACATAGCAGGTTTATATGATCTGCTTGGTATTCCTTATACAGGAAACAACTCACTTAGCCTAGGAAATTGTCTTAATAAAGTACGAACAAAACAAATTTTAAAATCACATAAAATAAAAACTCCAAAATATTTTATAGCTCATGTTAATTATTACCCAACACCAAAAGACCTGAAATTAAAATTTCCTGTAATAACTAAACTTGCACGTGAAGATGCAAGTATTGGAATATCAGAATTCTCCGTTATAAATGATCATAAAAAATTAATTGAGCAACTTAAGTATCTGTTCTATAATTATAATCAAGAAGTTTTAATTGAAGAATACATTGAAGGAAGAGAATTAAACGTTGCAATTTTAGGTGATGAAATTTTACCCATTTCAGAAATCTGTTTTGAGGGATTACCTGATTACTTACCAAGAATTATTACATACGAAGCTAAATGGTTGCCAGAGAGTATCTATTACAAAAACACAATTCCTATATGTCCTGCAGAACTTGATATAAAAACAAAAGCGCGAATTGAAACAATAGCTAAAAGAGCATTTGAAGCTCTTGAGTGCAGAGATTATGCAAGAATTGATATTAGATTGAACAAAGATAATATTCCGTATGTTATAGAAGTTAATCCCAATCCCGATATTTCACCTGATGCCGGTTTCATACGTTCAGCTGCTGCAGCAGGCATCAGTTACGAAGAAGTTTTATACAGAATAACAAATTTTGCATTACAACGACAAAATTATGATACGCAAATTGCAATATGAAGATAGAAATAATTTGATTGATATTATATCCAGAATAGAAAACTTTAATGAAGAAGAAAAAAAAGTTGCCGTTGAACTTATAGACGAAGCTCTTTCAAAACCAAATAATGAATACTATAATATCTTTGTATTCGAAAATCAAAATAGCATCGAAGGTTATTATTGTATTGGTAAAAGAGCATTAACCGATGGGGTTTATGATTTATACTGGATAGTAGTAGATCCAGCTCATCAAAACAAAGGGATTGGGAAACGATTGCTTAAACATGCAGAAGATTTTGTTAGAGAAAAAAAAGGGAGATGGATTCTGGCAGAAACTTCTTCTAAAGAAAGTTACACAAGTACAAGAAATTTCTATTTAAGAAACAATTATTCAATTCTTGCAGAAATCAAAGATTTTTATACCATTAAAGATAACCTTATAATATTTGGAAAATACATAAAATAAATTAAAGGGCACAATTATGGAACTCTGGCAGCAAATGATAAGGGATAGCATTCACTCGGTAGATCAACTTGTAGAAAAATTCAAGTTAGATAGAAAAGTAGCCGAAGAATTAGATGGATTTTTCCAGGCAAGGATTAATCCATACTACTTAAGCTTAATCAGATATCCTGGCGATCCAATATGGCTACAGTGTGTTCCAGACGTTAAAGAACTTGAAGACATTTCGGGTTATGAAGATCCGCTGCAAGAAGATGCCATGAGCCCTGTTCCCAACATAACTCATCGCTATCCAGACCGCGCCTTATTTTTAACAACTAGTCAATGTGGAATGTATTGTCGATTCTGTACAAGAAAAAGAAAGGTGGGCAATTCAGAAAAAATTTCTATGAAGCAACTTGAATCCGCATTTAAATACCTGGAAGAACATACAGAAATAAGGGATGTGATAATGTCGGGTGGCGATCCATTAATGCTTACAGACACAATGTTAGAAAAAATATTAAAAAGATTACGACAAATACCCCACATTGAAATAATTCGCTTAGGAACAAGAATGCCATGTGTATTACCACATAGAATTACACCTAAACTTGTAGAAATGTTAAAGAAATATCACCCCATTTATGTTAATACACACTTCAATCATCCTTGGGAAATAACACCAGAAAGTACAAAAGCATGCACCATGTTAGTTGATGCTGGTATACCTGTTAATAACCAAGCTGTTTTAATGAAAGGCGTGAATGATGATGCAGAAGTATTAAAAGAATTATTTTTAAAACTTCTTAAAATTAGAGTGAGACCTTACTATTTATTTATGGCCGACGAAACAAGAGGTGCCAATCATTTCAGAACCTCTTTAGATAAAGGGTTGGAAATAATGTATAAATTACGTGGTAACATTAGTGGTCTTGCAATACCACATTTTGTAATAGATGCCCCTGGTGGAGGTGGTAAAATTCCGGTACTTCCACAATATATACTACACCGTGACGAAGATAAAATTGTAATGAGAAATTACAAAAATGAAATATATGTTTATAGAGAAGCAAAGAATGAAACAGCAGTTATTAAAGATGAAGAGAAAATCCCTATTGAGGTATCAAATAAGAAAAATGGTCAGAATAAAAAACCAAAGAATTACAAAAATATGTCTATAGTCGAAATCCCTCAATTAGAACCGAGTGAAAATTAAAGGTTGTTTTTCTGCTTTCATTAAAAAATTAGTTCTATTTTTGCTCGAGTACTTTTAATAAATCTTCTTCTATAGTATCCACTGCAGCTTCAATAATTCTACCTATTTCTGTATTGCCCCTTTTAATTATAATTGTAGGAATTAATTTAATATTATAATTGCTTATATCTATAAGTCCTGCTCCTTTATTTCTATCTAACGAAATTAATTTTAATCTGCTTTTATCAAAATTAATTTCATCAAGAATTCTCATCAACCTTGGTATTTCCCGCTTACTATCGCTACACCAAGTTCCAAATACCACATCAATATATACAGTAGAATCAATTTTAGTTCTTAAATAATTTACACTACTACTATCAAATACATACTGATTATATTCAGGTAAAAACCATTTAGATATGAACTTAAATTCACTTGAATCATAAAATATCTTTTGGTCTATTACACCTATTAATAGAAGCTCTCCTGTTTTTTCATCTATTGACATATAACATTTTTCCTGTGAATACACTAAAGTAAATGCAGAAATAAATAAATAACAAACACTTATAAAATGATTATTCCTTACTGTTAATTTTTCTAACATCTAATCCCCAGAATAATTTACTACGTAATATTTCAAAATAACTTGTTTTTTTTGAATGAACCAGGTGCACAGTACGTTTACTTTTTTTTATTAAAATATTCAAAGGTGAATTATAAATTTCAGTTCTCTGTCCATCGCAACTGACCTGTACTTTCCCATATTGTGAATGTGCTAAAATTGTTATTATTTGCTTACTTGAAACAACCAATGGTCTCATAGTTAAAGTATGGGGTGCAATTGGACTAAGAGTTATAACATCTGATTTGGGTGTAATAATTGGTCCCCCCGTAGATAATGAATAACCTGTTGAACCGGTAGGTGTAGCTATTATAATACCATCAGCTGAGAATGTAGTGACATAATCATCGTCGATTTTAATAGTTATTTCTATCATTTTAGGCCATGCACCTTTGTCTATGACAATATCATTTATTGCAAATAAATTTTCATTATTATTTATGATGCCACTTAATGCAATCCTTTCTTCTAATAAATATTCATTTGATATTATCTCAGGTATAAAATTCTTAAAACCCTCTACATCAAACTCTGCAAGGAATCCGAGTTTACCTAAGTTTACTCCAATTACTGGTTTATCGTATTCTCTAACTTCATAGGCAGTATATAACATAGTTCCGTCTCCACCGATAGAAACTAGTATATTCGATTTTTTTACTAACTCTTCAAATGAGAGATAACTGCACCTTTTAAGTGTATCGTTAAATTCATTATTTAGCTTTAGCAAAGAATCACATATATAAAAATTTATTTTATAATTTTGGAGTTCTTTCACAATAACATCAACAGTTTTTAAAATTTCTTTTTTTGTAATATTAGGTATAATACCAAGTACCATTTTATTGACCGACTATTTTTTTTTCTTAATGTTTTTCAATTCCCATACTTTACAATATTTCGTAAATACATAAAATGCAGAATTTATTGAAAGGTTCAATCCATGTAATCCATCTAAAAAACCAAATTTCAAAATATACATTTTTAAAAATACTGATATGGGTCTTAATAAAATATCTAACAAAGTAATTTTTTTATTTCTTAAAAAAATTTCCTCTGCTACTAATGTTGTATAGTTATTTAATTTATTCAGATAATGATTGATGTTTGGATCGGTATAATGATTAAGCCAGTAAGTAAAATAACCTGATTTACCTTTTACAATAATTCTTTCATGTACGGTATTTTCACTGAATGTTGCATAATTTTTATTAAACAATCTCAGTACATAACCGGGGTACCAGCCACAGTGTTTGATCCATTTGCCAAGGAAAAACGCTTTTCGTGGAATATAATACGAATTAAAATCTGGTTTTGAATTTTTAAAGCGTATCAATTCTTCTTTTAATTCAGTCGACAATTCTTCGTCTGCATCTATCCAGAGAACCCAATCATACTTAGTTTTTGTCAGTGCCAAATTTTTTGTTGCACTGAAGCCTTGCCACATAACAATTTCACATTTTGTATTCGGGAATGATGAAGCTATTAAAAATGTATTATCTTTTGTGCGTGAATCAACTAAAACAACAATATCATCAATAATGCCCTGCAGGCTTTCAATGCACTTTTTGATGTTTTTTTCTTCATCTCTTGCTATTGTAATCGATGATATATTCACTTTATAATTTTAATTATATAATAAATTATTCTGAATCTCTAAATTGTAATTCATAAAGTTTTTTATAAACGCCATCTTCTTCAAAGATAAGATCCTCATGTTTTCCATCCTGTACGATTTTACCTTTTTCAATTACAAGAATTCGATCTGCATTTCTAATTGTGCTAAGACGATGAGCAATTACAAAGACGGTTCTATCTTGCATCAGTCTCTCTATAGCTTCCTGAACAAGTGCTTCGGATTCATTATCTAGTGCAGAAGTTGCTTCATCAAAAATCATAATGGGAGGATTTTTTAAAAGTGCTCGTGCAATTGCAATTCTTTGTCTTTGACCTCCAGAAAGTTTCGTCCCCTTCTCTCCAATTATTGTATCGTACTTTTGAGGTAATTGCATTATAAAATCATGTGCATTTGCAGCTTTCGCAGCTTCAATTATTTTATTGTCAGAAATGTCGCTTAATCCATAAGCAATATTATTTCTTACAGATTCATTGAATAAAATTATTTCCTGTGTAACAATTCCCATCAATTTTCTTAAATCTTCTATTCGTATATATCTAATGTCGATACCATCAAGCAAAATTCTCCCTTCTGTTGGATCATAAAATCTCGGGATTAGATCTACGAGAGTTGTCTTGCCTGCTCCGCTACTTCCAACAAGTGCTACTATTTTACCTTTTTCTACTTTGAAATTAATATCGTTTAATACAAATTCTTCAGAACCATTATACTTGAAATAAACATGTTCAAAGATTATTTCACTTTTAAATTCATTAATCGAAACAGGATTTTCAACATTTTTTATGTTTGGTTTTGTATCAATGATTTCAAATATTCTATCTGCTGCTGCACTCGATTCCTGAATACGATTATTGACACTACTTAATTCTTTAATCGGAGGCATCAGTTGAAATATTGCAAATAAAAATCCAATAAACTGGCTTGCAGTTATTGACCTTTCAATCAAAACAAGTTGTGCACCAAAGTATATAATTATAACACCAACAATAACACTTAAAAATTCTGTTGTAGGACTTGAAATATTTCTTATTCTTGTAATTTTTAATGATAATTTAAAGAAGCTTTGTGTTTCATTAAAGAACTTCTTATTTTCATAATTTTCCATTCCAAAAGCTTTAACAATTTTCACACCTGTTATTGTTTCGTGTAAATGATTTGTTAAATCTGCAATTTTAGCTTGAAGAAGACCGCTTTGTTTTCTGACTAATAATCCAATGTAACTTATCACAATTAAAGAAAAAGGTAAAACAATTAATGAAAACAAAGTTAATCTCCAGCTTATCGAAATTGCGATTCCAAGAAATACAATAATTTTTAATGGTTCTCTAATTAAATTCAAAAAAATAGCTGAAACACTTGCATTAACAGAATTAACATCATTCATTATCCTTGATATAAGATTACCAGTTTTTTCATTTTTAAAATAACTCATGGGGAGTTTATGCAAATGCTGGTATGCTTCATTTCTTAAATTCCTTATCATTCCTTGTTCTACATGTGCAAGAAAATATGCTTGAAGATAACCAAAGAGATTTTTTCCAAGGAACGCAATAATAATTAAAGAACAAATTTTTAATAATACCTCCGAAGTAGAACCACTAAAGATAAATGCTTTAATATTCTCTGAAATATTATTTTTAAATTGTGAAATCCAATTACCCGTCTTGTTATGCAATTGGGTTAAATTACTTATTTCATCCCCACCTGACAAACCTTTTTGTTGAAATAAAGTATCAAGAAGTGGTATTGATAAATAAATTGATGCCCCATCAAGTAAAGCTGAAAATATTGTAAATATTATTGAAGCAACAAGATATTTCCAGAATGGTTTTATATAACTTAGTATTCTTAAATATGTTTTCATTAGTCAATCATAAATTATTTAATCCACAACCATCATCAAATTTAATTCTATGATATATTGATTTTTTCTTAAATTCATAAATTGCTATTTGTTTAAGACCGTTGTTTTGTTCTTCAAAAAATAAAAAGTTTCCATGAACTAATAAATTCTGAGTAAGAGGTCCATAAAAATTATTTTCAATATTCATTTTTTCATTATTAATAATTAATAACTTGCTCATATTCTTTGCACTGAAATTTGAAATTATAATCATACAATATTTTTCATCGTCTGTCCAAGTTATATTTTTCAAATTACCTTCATACTCTGCAAGTAATATTTGGGAATTTTTAATTACATCTCGTAAATAAATATATTTTTTTTTATTTTCTTTTACATTTCTAATCTGAAATCTTCCTTTAGGGGATACAACATTAGGTTTTAATTTAGGTGGTTTAGGGAATCCATCATTGATTAGTTGAAAACTTCTTTGTTTTATATTTAATAATTCACCTGAGTAATTAAAAGAATATATTTTTTGTACTAATATTTCTGGTTTCATAGAATCGGGATTGGTTATATTTACTTTAAGAGTATCATCAATATCCCAGTAACTATAAATTTGAATTCCATCTCCAAAAGAATAAATCTCATTAACTCCTTTTTTAAGTGCGTCATAGTGAAATAATTTAATATCTTTTATAAATGGGAAAGCTGATTGCATTTTATAACTTTGAGCTGTAAGAAAAAAAGCCGCATTTTTATCTTTTGAATAAATAAGTGAAAGAACTTTTCTTCCCCAGCGACTCCATAACAGAGTTATCTGTTTACTTACTAAATTAAAATTATAAATAGAGGGTCTGCCTAAATAATTTGCTATAAAAAGTACATTGGCAAACAAATCATTAATAAATTCATTATTGTGAAATATTTTATAATTATTAATCAGTGAATTCATGAATAAGTTAAATGCTCTTTCTCCTGCAGCAAAAGATGAATTGTATCTTCCGTAAAGAATTATATATCTATTATTTGATAAATTTTTAATAGTAATGCTATCCTGTAAATTATAATTCAATCTGTATTTATAATTATATGCTTTTGTAAGAGAATTAAATTCTGCAAGATATATAGAATAATAATCCACGCTATAATTATCTATTTTAACATCATTACAACTTAATAGAATAAACATAATATACAGTGTATATAATATTTTTTTATACATAATTATCCACGCGGATGATGATCACGATGAACCTGTTTAATGTAATCCCTGTCAATATGAGTATAGATTTGGGTAGTAGAAATATCCGAGTGCCCCAGCATTTCCTGAACGGCTCTCAAATCTGCTCCTCGTTCGATTAAATGAGTGGCAAATGAATGTCTGAAAGTATGTGGATGGATTTCTTTAGTAATACCTGCTTCTTGAGTATAAAATCGAAAAATTTTCCAGATACTCATACGAGATAATTTTGTTCCTTGTCTATTCAGAAAAACAATATTCTGGCTTTTACTTTTTTTCTCAAGTGCTGGTCGAGAAGATCTTAAATATTCATTAACCCAAAAAATAGCGCTTTGTCCTATAGGAACAATTCTCTCTTTACTGCCTTTACCAATAACACGAATTACTTCTTCATCAAAAAATAAATCTGAGATTTTAAGATTAATTAATTCAGAAACTCTTAAACCTGATGAATAAAACAATTCTAAAATTGCTCTGTCTCTTATACCTAAAATGCTATCAGTTTTAACAGTCTGCATAATTTTTTCAATTTCTTCAAAAGATAAAACTGAAGGTAACTTTCTTGATTTCTTGACTGAATACAATTTTTCTGTAGGGTTATTTGTGACATAATTGGAAACTTCAAGATAGTTCCAGAAACTTTTTATTGATGACATATATCGCGCAACAGTAGCAACATCGATACCTTTTTCTTTCTGTTCATTAAAATATTCGATAATTGTTTCTGCAGTAACATCGTTCAAATCATATATTCCATTTTTCTTTAAAAAGTCAACCAATTTCCTTAAATCAAATTCATAAGATTGAATAGTATTATCAGAAAGATTCTTTTCAAATCGTAAAACGGTTAGGTATTCTTTTAAGAATTGTTCAATCATTTACTATTCATCTTCTTTTTTAATTTCAAGTTCATCCTGGTTCGGGTATCTGATTCTTTTGTGTCGTTGACCAATTAAGATATTCTGAAAAGCTTGCTTAATAAGTTTGATATCATTAAATGTTAGAGGTGCATCATCTAATTGGCCATCATCAATTCTAGCATTAATTAAATTATTTATTATATTTTCAATTTTTTGTGGCTCTGAATGTGGAAGAGAACGAACTGCTGATTCACAAGCATCTGCAAGCATAACAAGCGCTGTTTCTTTTGTATTAGGTTTTGGACCTCTATATCGGTAATCTTCAATATCAACATTTTCTTCGCCATAAACTTCTTTAGCCTTCTCATAAAAAAATGTAATGACCATAGTACCATGATGCATTGGAATAAAATCAATAATTTCTTTAGGAAGATCGTACTGTTTGGCAAGTTCTATACCTTTTTCCACATGACCAATAATTAATTTAACACTTTCTTCTGGTTTAATTCTTTCGTGGATATTTTCTTCATGTAGTTGGTTTTCAATAAAACTACTGGGATTCAAAATTTTCCCTATATCATGATAATAAGCTCCCACACGAGCTAAAATTGGATTTGCACCAATTTCTTCAGCAGCAGTTTCGACCATTGTACCCATTAACATTGAATGATTAAAAGTTCCGGGCGCAACCCTGGCTAATTCTTTTAGTAATGAATTATTTGAATCAGTTAATTCTAAAAGCGTCAAATCGGTAGTTATCTTAAAAATCCTTTCGAAAAATATAATTAAGCCATAAGTAAAAACAGGACTTATTAAAGCATTAGAAGCAGCAAAAACAAAAGAAAAAAACATTTTACCAAAAGAATCAAATCTCTCAAGTCCAAATGCAATTATACTAACAGCATATCCAATCAAAATAAAGAAAAAAGAACGGAATATTTGGGTTCTATTTTTAATATCTCTAACAGTATATGCAGCTAATCCACCTGCTACAATATTTATAACTGCAAATACATAATCGTTACCCCGCAATCCTGCAACTATTAGTGATATTGTAACGGTACCATAAAATCCAACCCTCGAATCAAATATTATTGTCAGTAACATTGAGGCAGCAGGTACCAAAACAAGAAGTTCCAATTGTACAGTAGCATTTATTAAATAAATAAGATAAGTTATTTTCTCTCTTGTCAGGTTTTATCCCATGATCTAAATCCGACCCTCTTTTAAAAAATCTTCTCAATTCAATACCTCTGCTGCTCTTTTAAGATTAACTA
>FWPU01002082.1_pt1 | contig 57097 bp, 46 predicted proteins | sample 2228361 | NCBI WGS metagenome assembly FWPU01 (sample SAMEA103939777, study PRJEB20133) | metagenome | reverse complement strand
ACCTGCCATGACGGAACAAATGCCGTGGCCCTCTGTGTCTGCATTCCCATGTGCCATCCAGCCTGTAGGGGCGGACCCATGTGTCCGCCCATGACACCCACCCCGACCATCGGTTCCGCCCCATCGGCCATGGGCCATCCGCAAACCACGTAGGGGCGGACCGATGTGTCCGCCCCAAAACACGCCACCGGGGCACGTTTTCGGGGCGCACACACCGGTGCGCCCCTACAGGATTCGGCCCCATAAAGCGACACCTAGGCCGTTCTTCCAGGCCCGCTACCTATGCGGGCGGGATGCCGGCTGTTGATGGCCAACTACAATGACCTACCGTCGGCCGGAATCCCCAGACTTCAGGGGTCGTTCAGACGCCGCAAAACCGCTGGTGACAATACCGGCCGCCAACAGACACAGTCCCAGGGCTGTAGGCACAGACACTGTTTCATGAAAGAGCACAAAGGCAAGCAGGGTGGCTCCTAAAGGTTCCCCTAGGGTCAGCACGGCCACCGCCGTGGCGTTCAGGTGTTTGAGGGCCCAGTTGAAACTGGTGTGGCCGATCATCTGAGGAATCGCGGCAAGCAGAATGAGCACGACGTAAGTCTTAGGGGAAAAACCCAAGACCGGCGTTCGGCTGATGAGGCAAAAGAGGCCAAGGACGACGCCGGCAAGGCCGTAAGTCCAAAAGATATAGGTGGAAAGGGGCAGGGTGGTTCGAGCGTAGCGGCCGGCAAGAAAATAGCCGGATGCCATCAAACCACCGGCTAAAGCCAAAAGGTCTCCGATGAGAGAATTCCTTCCCAGGTGAAAATCCATTCCGGCTACCACGGCGGTTCCAACTACACAGGCCCCGATGGCCACTGCCATGAGCGGCCGGATACGCTCCCTCAGAAGAATGGCAGACAAGACTGCCGTGAAGACCGGGCTGGTACTTACCAAGGTGACGGAACTGGCGACACTGGTCCTTTTCAGGGACTCGATCCAAAAAGCAAAATGCAAAGCCAGAAAAAAGCCGGAAACCAAGACCGCTTTCCATCGTGGCGGCATGGCGAGGCCTGTTCGGAAAAAAGCATGAAGGGCCCAGGGCGCTACGGAGGCTGCCGCGAGGGTGACTCGATAAGCGGCGATGGCCAAGGAAGGTGCTTCGGCCAGTCGAATCAGAATAGAAGCGCTGGAGATGGCCAAGATTCCGACGGAAACGATGCTCCACAGTTTCCACAATGCAGGCTGTTTTTCATCACCCATAAGCTGCTCCAAAAGAACCTTCGAAAGCCGCTACCATAAGCGAAAATCACTGCCTTCACAACGCCGCGTTGACGCCGCTCTAAACATTATGCTAATAAATCGGCGTCACGAAAGGCTGGCGTAGCTCAACGGTAGAGCAGCTGATTTGTAATCAGCAGGTTGCGGGTTCGAATCCCATCGCCAGCTCCAGAAACAAACAAGGGCTTGGGGGGGACGTCCCCTAAGCCCTTTCTTTTTTGCTCCTAGGATGTTTCCGAATATGGGGACCCGTGATAGTTTTTCTTAAAAAACACACACCTTCGAAGTTGTCATAGCCATCGCACGGCTTCCGCAAATCAAGGCAGGTTCCACAACAAATTCGAAAAATGGAAAGGAGCGGATTGTCAAGCCCACAGTTTCAGCGCACCAATGAAGGCCATCAGCAAAGAAAAGCCCAGACCCATCGTCCATTGAAGTATGGCAAAGCGCTTGTCCATGGCTTCAAACCGGGCTGTCACTTCACGCTGCAGCGCTTCGAAACGTTTCTCTGAAGCATTGAAGTGAACTATGTGAATTTCCTTGAGGGCTTTGAGCTCTTCCTCAACGCGAATCACCCTTTCCATCAAGGAGAGTTCGCGGGCTCGCTGTTCGTTTTCCTTCACAAAAGCTGCGAGCTTTTCAGCCAGGATCTCCTCCGCCCTTTCTCGAAAGATGCGCTCCACGCTCTGGTCGATCCAGTGCTTGATTTCACTCTCACTGGCAAAAGGGATAGATCCGGACATGAGGGAATGCTCCTTCTTCTTGCCTGTTTCTTGGAAACTCTAGCACTCGTTTCCGCCGGTGACAAGACAGTCTGGACGACAAGGTGTATCGAGTCGAGGTGTTGTGGCATGCCTCCAGCATATGTCGCGCTCAAAAAAATCGTCATCAAGGTTTGCTGTTTTGCAAAACCCGAGCCGGGTGCCGTTTTTCACCGTTAGAACGGGTTGGGTGGGTAGGGTTTTGACGTGAAGGCTCCTTCCGCATAAAAAGGCGGAAGTGGAAAGCGGAGCAGAACAGGTGTCAGACATCGAGGAGGCGCCAATGGCCAGAGTTTTTGTCAGCCCTTTGGGTACAAACAAGTATGTGCCGTGTTATTACGAAATTGAGGGCCAAAGGTCGGCACACCCCGTCCCCTTTGTTCAGGAAGCTCTCTTGGCCCACTGGTGTGTTTCATGGACCGCCGAGGATCGAGTGCTCATTTTGTGCACAAAGCAAGCGGAGGAAAAAAACTGGCGGGATGGCCAAAACTTTGAAAAGGGTTTGCGGGCCCGAATCGAAGAACTGCACCTTCCCGCTCCATACACCATGCTCAGCATCCCCGAAGGTCAAAATGAAAAGGAGATCATGGATATCTTCATGATCCTCATGGATGCTCTTGAGGCCGGGGACCAGGTGTACCTGGACATCACCCATTCCTTTCGATCTCTTCCTCTGCTCCAAACGGTGATCCTCAACTATGCCAAAGTGCTCAAGGACATTCGCGTGGAACGTATTGTCTACGGTGCTTTTGAAACCCTCGGGCCGGTGAAGGAGGTCGAGCAGAAACCCGTAGAACAGCGAGTCGCCCCCGTGTTTGACCTCACTCCCTACGACGCTCTCCTGGATTGGGCGAGAGCGGTCGACATTTTTCAGAAAGCCGGTCGTCCTCAGGAAATCAAGCGCCTTATGGGACGAAACCTCGGTGCTGTGTTCAGTCAGCGACAAGATCAAGATCAAAAGCAACTGGCACGCTCTCTATCCGCTCTGGGCAATCGGCTTGAAAACCTGTGTCTTGATCTGGCTGCGGCTCGAGGTCCCAAAGTGCTGGAAGCTCAAGCCTTTGATGAAGAACTGAACGCGGTCGAAGATCAGAAGCTGATTCCACCGCTCACGCCCCTCTTGGAAATCCTCCGTCGCAAGGTGCAAAGATTCAGTGTTCAGGACGAAACGGCCAAGGGCTTTGAGGCGGCGTCCTGGTGCCTGGAACATGAACTGATTCCCCAAGCGTATGTTCTGCTCCGGGAAACCATTCTGAGCGCTCTCTGTCAGTGGGCAGGCCATGACCCTCTGGATGAAAGCATGCGGGAAGGCTTCTGGAGCGGCCTCTTACATGTCGTGGCCACTGGGAAATCTGAAGAGACATGGAAAGGTCCGCTGGCCGAAAGGCGCGATGAAGCTTTGCGTGTCATCGAAGCTGGAGGCGAAGCTCTTAAGGCGCTCGCCAGCCAGTTTGAACGCCTAAGGGATTACAGAAACGACCTGATGCACGCAGGTTGGAAGACCAGTGCGGCATCGGCTCCGAGGCTTCTTCAGTTCCTCCAAAACGGAGGGCTGGAATCCCTTCGCACCGCCTGGGAAGCTTTCAAGGCTGCGGCACCTTCATGCCAAAGTACGATGAAGCGGCAAGCGTTTCTTCTTCTCTCGCACAGGCTGACCCCTGATCAGGAAAGAGAGTTGGTCCACATATGGCAGGATCCCCAAGTGCGCGTCATGCCCGAAGAATTACAAAAGCGCTGGGAGGAAGTTCCCCCTGAAACGGCCTCCGTTCGGGAATGGATTCAGCCTGTGCTGGAATGGCTGGCACACGAAGGGGTTCCGGGCGACCTGGTGATTGTTCAGGGGGACTACGGCGCCACGTGCCTTGTTGCGTCTTGGGCTTTCGCCAAAGGGCTTGTGCCGGTGTATGCGACCACAAATCGATACATTGAAGAAGTGATTCAACCGGACGGCAGCGTGCTCCAAAAACGCCTTTTTCGCCACGTCCGCTTTCGACGCTATGAATTGTTGTGACAGAGAAGGTGCCTTCCGGAACACCGGCAGGCCCGGGACCCCTGTGTCCACCTACGGGCTACGGGATGGCGTTGGGTACCGCAGCAAACACAGCGAACATGAGGAACTCGTCCTAGAGCTTGCCCGAGAACAAGAAAGACCGTTGCATCTAATGCCATGTTGTCGGGGCAAGGCGCCGCCTCGCCCCGACAACACAGAAAACCATTACAAAGTTTGAGCTCAACGATAGGTGAAAGGAAACCACCTGGCCGGATGGGTCGCCACCGCTTCAAGAACCGCCTGCCAGGTGGTCTTGGAAAGAAGCTCGGCAAAATGCTGCCTATGAAGGCGCCCTTCGACCAGTTCTTCACGAACGCTTTCAACCACTTTTTCGAGGAACGACGGCGACGCAAGCCCTTCCCCATACATCCAAGCGGCGTGCAGCAAAGCCATGGGATGTGCCGCAACACCCAATTTGTTGCACAATTGAAGGCCTCGTTCCCATGCGCTCTTCTTTTCTTCCCGTGGGCTCAGCCATCGTCCCATGTTCCAGAGCCACAACTGCCAGGGGTGTTCTGACGCCGAACGACTAAGCTGTTCCCGGCACCAGGTTTCATAGACAGGCAGCCGAAAACCCGTCTCGGCGAGAAACCGAGCCAGCGCTGCATGCTGGTAGCGCTGCAGTCCTGTGGGGTTCACCTTTTCCAAAGGAGATTCAAGATACTTTTCGAGGGCTTGGTGCGCCTCGTCTAGCTTGCCGGCATCCAGAAAAGCACAGACCAGATAGTGGTATTGGCGAAGACATTCCTTTTTCAGTTCAGGAACATGCCCTTCACCAAAGGCACGCCACGCCTTGGACACCGACTGGAGACAGTCCCCGAGGTAACGGGGACCGCAAAAGCCGAAGTTTTGCGCGATGGTTCCATAGAGTTTTCCCAAACTGGGCATGGCGGGCTTGAGGCCGTTTACGGCCTGGCTTTCCCGAACGGATTCCAACCGGTTTCGAATCTCCGTGAGCCACTCGGGAAGTTTCGCGCAAAAATGATAACGGCTGTGATATCGAGTAATAAAAAGCCGGTTCCACAGGTCGGCGAGACGATGAATCCCTTCCGGATAAAGGGGAAGCCGTTCTGAAAAAGAGCTTCGGCAAAAGTCGGCCCAACGCAGCGCTTCTTGGGTGTCACCGCGCTGACCTGCCACGGCCCAAAGGAGATGAGCCAGCCGAAAGGAGGCGGGCAAGGATTGACGGGCCAGATCCCTCACGTCCTCACGACCCACAGGCGTCAGCAGGGTATCGACCCAGCCTAAATCTTCAAAGGCATCCGAGAGAAGCCTCTCTAGGGAATCCGTGAAGCTTTCCGCATCCTGCGGATTTTTTAGAATGCTTTTGACCGTGGGAGCGTACACCCCGAAAAAACCGCTCCAGCCTCGAAGACGAGGGTCCAGGGAACGAAGTCCCACGGCCAGCTCTTGGGGCGACCTCAGCCTTTCGAAATCTTTGGCAAAACCTTTTCCCGTCACTTCCCCCTTGAGTTCCCATAGGCATTCCGCAGCCTGCACGTCCCTTACTTCTTCCACATGCAGTGTTTTCACCGACGCCGGCGTTTCCGCGGAACCCCACGGGCATATGAGGGTTCGAAAGCCCAAGGCTGCCAACGCCTTCGCTTTTTCCTTGATAGAACCCACAGGAAGCAGACGCCCCTGTTCGTCCACATCGCCGCTTGCAGCCACATGAAGGCTTCTTCGAGTGCCCGTGGCCCCCAGGTGAGCCTCCCAGGCTCCGAGGTAAGCCGGCAAAGCCCAGGATGGCCCCTCAATGGAATGATCCGGGCCAGAGGGAGGAAGCAGGGGAAGAAAGACCATGGCCTTTGCCGTTCTCTGCCGAAAGAGCCCATGAACCCTTTTCAGGGCCTCCTGGGCAGCGGCATCCAAACGCCTTGTCCACCATGAAAAGCTGGAAAACTGGGTGGCACCGGGAAGGGCTCCCACCAGAGCCCAAAACACGTGCGCTTTTTTTCCCTGAACCGTGGGCAGCGCCACCAGAGCCCATTCGGCTTGCAGCACCTGGGCCCAATCCAGACAAAGGCCCACGTCGCGCGGCGTCATAAGCCGTTGCATAACCTGGAGGAACCCTTGGGCTTTCTTTTCCTCTCTTCGTCCCAGAGCGGCGGCCAGACAGGCCGTCAGAAGAAAACGTCCCCACCCCGGATCCAGATCCCTTTGCAAGACTTTCAGAATATCTTCGGCTTCCTCGAGCTTTTCAGGCCAACGAAAATGCCAAGGATTTCGCCACTGAAGCCTTCGCTCCTCAAGGCAGCCCCATCCATGCCACACCCGCATTTCTTCCAGTGACCACGATGGGGAAACACTCATCGGTCCACAACCAACACTCGAAGATCCTGAGGTGACGGGGAAGATTTTTTCAAGGTGGGGAAAAGCAGTCGAAAATAACCCGTGCGTGCGTCCAGAGACGTTTCCAGGGGCTCGAGTTCACGCCCCGAAACGACCCAGAGAGCCTGCACAGAGGCGGCGTCGGAGAGGGGTTCAAGAATCCTTCCACCCACGAGAAACCCTTTCGGGCTGGGTTCAAAAACGGTGATTTCGGCGCTTGCACGTTTCAAAACGGGTGTGCCTTCACCACCGACGCGCAGCAATCTTACGGGGAAGGTCTCATGGGCCGGGGCGGCCGCCAGAGGCAAGACTTCTTCAACCCATGGAGCCGTGAGCAGTGTCTTCAACGAAGGTTCGGTGTCCGCATCCAGCTGAAGCCATGGACTGAACGCTTTCCAAAAGGTCTTTCTATCCCGAAAAAAGCAAGCCAAAGTCCATACCAGAGGATTTTCCTGGAAAATCATCGAATCTTCCAGGGTGCGTTGGGCGAAAAAAGAAGCCACTTCCACTTCAAGGCGCTGAAACGCCCATAGGAACGAAGCCAACGGGGATTCCGTCGAGGTTTCATCGCATGAGACAGCCTGTGACGGGTTCCGGGCTTTTTGGCGAATGACGTTCAAAAGAGATTCCGGCACCTTGTAGATCGAATGGCTCAGGTGTACTCTCAGGCAGGCAAAAGTGTTCCACGGTTCCGCAAAAGTTCCGGGCATGATTTCCACATCCCCTGGTCCTGCGAGATCGGGAAAGTCATGCACAAGAGCCACTCGAAAAGCCGACGCCGTCTCTTCCAGGGCCTCGAGGACCAGCACCAAAGGGGCGTTGTAGTAGCGATCTCTAGGGCCCCAGCCGGCCAGGTCGGGTTGAAAACGAACCAAGTCCCCCGGCCTTATGGAGCCTGAAGCGTCTAGAGCGGCGGGCTCAAAGGCTGTCATGGGATAGCTGTGTGAAGTTTTCGGGCGAGTTCCTGGGAGCGTATCGGAGCACGGATCTTTCCCTGGGAGCCCGGGTGTTCCGCCCGCATCATGAGCGGGCCGGACGCTTGGGCTTTCAGGAAGAGCATGGCCTTGGGTTCTGATTGGAAAGTCTCGAAGGAGTGCCTCACGCTCTTCTTCACACCACGGGCAGGCGCTCAGGTGGCGCCGAAGAGCGTCGGGCACAGGATCGGCAAGGAGGACGGCTTCGGGCGGACAGCCCCGAGCTCTCAGGGCTTCCTCCCAGGCCAACCGCAGAATGGCAGGATCATGCGAACGTTCGAGCATGGAAACTTTACCTTTAAGAGGATGAATCTGGATCAGTACATCCTTTCATTCATGGACTACGGCTCTGCCAGGCGGGTTTACAGGCTTTCTGGATTTCTTCGAGAAACTCCTCGGCCAGATCAGGGTCTTCGTCCCAGGGAGACAAACCAGGCCAGAGCAAACAAAAGTCCCTGATACGCAACGCAAGTTGCGTGAGAAGATACCTGACCCCGGAAGCGCCTCGATGGCCCGTTTCTTGAGCGATGTCCGCCAGTGTCCAACCCATGGCATAGTGCGCGTACAAAGCAAACCGCTCTCGATCATCCCAATCGGCGACCACTTTCTGAGCCAGACGTGGCAACTCCCGGCGCAGAAGCTCTTTTTCCTGAGAAGCTTCCACGGAAACCTCAATGTCTAGAAAAGATTCGTCATCTTGGTTTTCGGAAGCCAGCTCAGAAAAGAGCACTTCCCGTTCCGAGGGCGGCATGGGCAGGTGCGCCATGAGGTACCGGGTAAGTTCGCGCACGGGAATCCAGCAGGGTGTGCCGAGACGACGAACGGCTTCCCGCCAGAATTGGCACGCCACATGAGCCACCGTTTCCCTGGTCAAGCCTTCGGGGTTGAGGCGAAAAGGGGCTTCCGGAGCCGGCCACTGGTGATAATTTTCCGAATGCAGAACGGCCAGATCGGCTCGAGAGCCTTCATCCATAGGCTCCTGAGCACAGGCATAAGAGGCATGACCGCCCTTGATGCCATACTGCACCGCCTCATGGTTGTAAAGGCATTGGCGCAGTCGCCGATACAAGGCTTTCCCGGGGCTTACCTTTTGAGTTCTGGACAAATCCAACAAATGCTGTGTGTACCGGTGAGCCACAAAGGCGGCAAGACGATGGGTTCCTTGGGCGCAGAGCGGAGTCAGGGTGTGTCGATGTTCCCAGGTGTCGGCTTGCTGATTGGCGTAAAGCCAGAGGGTGTTCACCATGGCCTGGATGGATGAGGTATCTCGCTCTAGGCGGCCCTGATCGGGAAGGCCGTTCGAATCCGGAAGCAAGCTTCGCGGAATGGCTTTTCTTCGGGCTTGGTTGAGCACGATGCGGGCGGCCCGTTTCAGCACGGCATGGCAATCCGGGGATGCGAGCCAATCCTTCCAGTTCATGGGCCCTGCACCGGTTCCAGACACGTCTCAGGCACCTTCCCCCAAAAGCTCAGCGGTTTCCAAAAGGCGGGATCCGACGGAAGCAGAAATCGAAAGGCTTCGATGAGGTAGCTGCGCCGATCCATGACCCTGCCTGTGATTTCCAGGCAACACCCTGGACGTATAAAGCGGACGGCCATTCTCCCTTTGGAGGAACAAGGACAGACCTGGATAGCCATGGGACCTGCGATGCTGAGAACAAAGATCGGATGCGTGCCTGAAGGATGCCGTTGACGTTCCGGAAAAAAGGAGGTCTGTTTGATAAGTTCCCGGTCGAAGGCCCCGCCGAAAAGCATGCGCTCTTCCCAATACATGGGCGACAGCCGTTGCAGGGCTCCACCCAGAACCTCCCACAGTGAGGATCGCCTTTTCAGAGAAGGTTTTTCCGGTCCGGCTTGGTCCATTTGGGAACCTACGCAAATGAAGGTCCAAACTTCCTGCCTATCCGTGCCCTGGTGTCCCTGCAGCATGTTACTGGTTAGACCATGAAAGCCGACAAATCAAGAGCGAGACCAATTATTGTGCCTCGGAAAGCACGTAGCACAATGGTGAACCTTGAAACCAACCCCAAGAAAACACCTTACATGAGTTGCAGCGCCAGGCGGGACCAGAGTTCCAGGGGACGATGGTCCACTTGGGCAAGGGGGATCCACTGAAACTCATGGAGTTCGGCGCCTGGCCGAAGGGTTTCGGGCGTCGAAACATCCATGCGAAAGACGAGTCCAAGATGGACTTCACCCACAGAAGATTCTTCTTCATTGATGATTCCCCTGAAGGTGAGTCGGCAGCCTTCAGGCAGGACCGTGAACTCTTCGGAAAGTTCTCGGTGCAGACCTCGCTCCAGCTGGGACGCCAGTTCCCCGCTCGCCGCCTCGGCATCTTCTCGAATCACATGGCCTCCCAAGCCCACCGATTCCCGGCCATGGAGCCTCTTTTCCGAGCCTTTCCGCCGATAACACCCCACGCGGCCATGGGTGTCCAGCATAACCACGTAAGGGATGATCTGTTTGTACTGAGGATCCTGTTCCACTTCGCCTCTGGGCTTGTAGCCGTAGCCTGCAGCCTCGATCACCGCGAGGCACCGTTCATAGGACAAAGGAAGAGCGGTTCGTCTTTGCAGCCAGAGCTTCGGCAGAGCCTTTCGCGCAACACACAGGACATGTTCTTGCAAACTCATAGGGGCAATCCTTCGTCGAGCCCTTGAAGAATCCTATTTTCCGCTTCCCTGAGAAGTGCGTGCCGCGTTGGGGCGTTGGTGAAGGCGGCTTTAAAGGCGTTTCGAATGAGGAGCAGGATGTCCCAAAGGCTCAACCCGTTGGCGGTAAGCCGCCCTGCGCGGTGGTATTCGGTGGAAAAATCGGTTCGTGAGATGCCCGGATTGTCCGTGTTGACGGTCACCCGCAGACCTTGTTTCAGGTAGGTGGCAAGAGGGTAAACGGGGCGATACGCCGAACCGGGAAGGTGAGCGTCTCGAAACCCCACGATTTGGCAGTTGCTGGAAGGGCACATCTCCAAGGCGATCCGCCGATCCCGAAAGCGTTCCAAAAGGGTTGGATTCTCACGAAGAGTCAGGCCGTGACCGATGCGCTCGGCGTTGAGATGATACACCGCCTGCCAGACACTGGAAGCATCGGCGATTTCGCCCGCATGAATGGTAGCGTGCAGACACCTTTCCATGAGAGGGAGGAAGACCTCGCGCACCTTCTCTGCTGCCAGAACCCTTTCATTTCCCGCCAAATCGAAGCCAGCCAGCATACGGGAGACGACACTTTCTTGCTCGAGAACTTTTTGCGCCAGAGCCACACTTTCCTGCAGAGCCGATAAATCCCGATGGCGGCTGCCGATGAGAAGCAACACCGTTGATTGAGGACCGCTTCGATCCAATTCTTCTGCAATGATCTCGAGCAACTTCAGGGCACTGAGCCCTCCCCGCGTGTAGTTCTTGGGTGAACAGCGCACTTCCAGATGAAGCACATTGTGTTCTCGTGCCTTACGGCCCAGGATTCGGCACGCAGCCCTTAGGGTCTCTTCGCATTGCAGCAGGGCGGATCCCTGAAGATCGCCCAGGGCTTCGTAGGCCTCAAAGCCGATACCCACAAAATTTTTTTCCTGAAGGTAGGTTCCGTAGATCATTTCCTCCAGCACATGAGGGCTGGATTCAAAAAGGAGCATAAAAGCGGCTACAGGAAGCGGTTCCGGCACACCAGGGACGGCTTGCCGCAGTGTTTTCCAGTCCATGCCTTCGCCCAGATGGACGGGGTCCATGGTGTCGAGGCGTGATTTCCAGGCATCGAGCCAAGGTTGCAGTCGAGATTTGTATTTCTGGAGCATTTCCCCGACGGATGCGGCCACTTCGATCATTTCCGTGACCGTCAGCACGCCGCCCAAGTGGCAGTGCAGTTCGGCCTTGGGAAGGCGGCGAAGGAGGGACATTTCTGCTTCGATCTGATGGGGCTCTCTTTTGACGCCGACGAAAGTCTGCTTGAGTCTCTGGATCATCCGAGGGGGAAGGCTGTAAAGGGCGAGAAAATTGGTTGCGGTCTCCGCCTGAATGATACGGCTGGCATGGTTGGCTGCCAGGTTGGAAGCCTCTTGCATGCGCTTTTCCAGAGCTTCCAGGAGCGGCGTTTCGTTTATGGGCAGGTTGTAATCCTGCCACAGAGCGAGGGATCCCAACGCTTTCAGCAGGCTCGTGTGGATGCAGTCTTCCAACGGCCTTTCCCAAGTTTCCTGATAGTCCATGAGTGGGCTGGGAGCATGTCGGGCCACCACCACGGGTGTCGCGGCATCGGCAAGGGGTGCGGGGAAAGGTTTACAGAAGTCGTGCACGTCCAGTTTCTTGAAATGAGGCAGCTTATTATCGCGGCCGACCACGTGAACCAAGGCTCGGCACCCGAAAAAGGCGGCTGCCGCCTGCATGTCGCTGCTCATGGTCTTTCGGCCTCCGGTAAGAGACAAGACCAGGGAACCTGCGCGTCCCGCCTCCCTGGATCCGCAGAAGACCACCTGATGAATGGCTTCACTCATTCGACGGCATTCGTTCAAGGATGAGAGGTCTCGAAGGCCGTGGACCCTGACCACCCGGCATCGAATCCGGTTGGACGCCGTGAGCCCGAGCCAGGTTCTTAACGTATGAAGGGCTTCGGTGATTTCCGGCCCATCCGTGGTGATGATCCACAGACTCTGGATGGGCTTGATGTCGTACTGAAGGCGAAGAGATTCAAGTTCCCTTCGGTTTGGGTGGTCCTGGTAAAGGTCGACCAGATCGGGGTTGGTCCATCCCAGAATTTCCGGAACAATTTCCCAGTTTCTTCCAAGAGTTGTGATGAGAACGTGGGTCATCGAAGTCAGGCTTCGTTCCAGGGTCGCGCTTATGGCTATAAACGTAAGGCCATCCATACCAGATGGCCTTTACGCCGTCCATAGCCAAGTGACGGGAAGATGGATTGGATCCCTGGATCTGGAAGTCACCAAAGAAGTTTATAGCCTCTGTTTTCCATGCAGTTTTTAAAGACAGTGTCTGCATGGTTTTGCACGGAACTCAATCCTCCGGCGGCTCCGGCTGCGGCTCCGGTGGCAGCCCATCCCGCATTGGAGTGGGTTCCCCAGGCGCGACCTAGGCCGTAGCCAAGGCTGGCTCCGAGAAAAGCTCCGAGAAGGGCGTTGGCCGTTGCTTGTTCCTGAGCCCGCTGCTGCCATTGGGCGGCAAGATCGGCACAGGTGGCGAGATCCTGTTGATAACGGGTGATGTCTTGAACGGATCCCATATCGACACGGGCTGCCATGTTTTCTCGATACTGTTGCACGAGGGCTTGGTGGTTTGCGCAGCCAGCCGAAAAAACAATAAGAACGAGAACAGCTGAAACCGCTTTTTTCATCTTTGCCTCCTTTCTCATTTCATGGCTTGGCGAAGCGTTGTTTGGGCATCCCGTTTACCGTACGGCCGGCATAGTCTTCCGGGATGGCGCCTTAAAATAAGCCTTTGGATGCAAAGGCTCTGAATCGCCTGCTTTTCTTGGGGGTCGTCACACGGCGCCGGCTGTTACTGGCCGGGTGCCGAGTGTGCTTTCCAGTCGAGGCCTTCATGTGGCCTCAGCTTTATTGGACGGCCTTGTGTGAGCGTTTTTCAAAAACCGAGGAAGTTTTTCAACGGCATGGAGGGAAGGGGGTGGTTGTTTGTGTTTTTCCTGAAGCCAGCCCTCTCAATGCAATGGAATCGGGGCACGCTTTCGGACATTTCTGTAGGGGCGGACCGATGTGTCCGCCTCAAACCATAGTCTCAATCCTATCAAATCAGGGCCCGGTTTCGGACATTTCTGTAGGGGCGGACCGATGTGTCCGCCCCGAACCATAGTCTCAATCCTATCAAATCAGGGCCCGGTTTCGGACATGCTATCCGCCGAGGACACCAAAAATGAGGGCTAGAAGAAATAACAGCCCTATTTTGATCAAAAGTGATCGCATAACACCTCCACCATGCTTTCATGAATCTTCACGGCGTAAGCCGGCGTTGAGCCTCCATGCCCTTCAATCGGGGCAAGCTTTGGGGCGTCACGCCGTTGTAAAAATACTTCCTAATTTATAAACTCTACCTCGTCCACAACGAGCACTCCAAGGACCCGAGAGACCAGACCAAGGAAATCTCCGGCCGGTTCCACGTCACCATCTTCAGGGCACGAGCCGAAACGGCCTGCACATAACACAAGAAAGCCCTCAAGATCGTTCTTCTTGAGGGGCGGCTGCGCCAGAACACGTGGACCGCCGCCGATGGAACCAAAAAGTCAAAGGCCGAAATCATCACCAACATCTTTCACTTCGCCGACGCCCCATTTGGGAATGGCGGCGGCAAGGGAGGCGCCTTCGACGATGACCCAGGACCGATCCCTGAAGGCGCTCCCTTCTAACCAAGGAAAAGGGCCGGGGCTTCAGGCTCCGGTCCTGGGTCAACCGGGGCGGTAACTGGAGGCGTTTTTCTGGCGGATGGCGCTTCGCTCCATATCGGATTTTTCAAAAGGGACCAAACCTTCAGGCCATTCTGAGCGGCTTGACAGTGGAGCATCTCCCTTATACGATCTAAATTGACTGCAGGAAAGATAAAGGTGAAAGGGGGTGAAGGGCATGGAAATCAAAGAAGCGATTCGTGCGGCCCTTCAGGAGTTGATCGTGCCTGAGCTGGATCTCATTCGGCAGGAGCAGTCGCAGGTAAGAACGCATTTGGAAGCCATGAACAAGCGCCTTGATGATCTCAACGCCCATGTGCTGGATCAGAGCAGACGCATTGATGGTATTCGTGAGGAACTGACCCAGCGCATCGATGGTGTTCGTGAGGAACTGACCCAGCGTATTGATGAAGTCCGGATGGAGCTTGGACGGCGCATTGACAAGACCAATGAACGAATCGATCGAACCAATGAACGGATCGACGAAACCATTAAGTACATAGGAAGACTCTACGAGGTCATTGTGCGGCGGGAAGAACATGCCAAGCTGGAACAGCGCGTGATGCAACTGGAAGCAGACGTGGCGCAACTCAAGCGCCTCGTGGCTTAGGACGAAATGAAAATGACGACGGCGCCAAGACCTGACGATTTCCACATCTTGTCATTGATTCCAAGGGTTTCGTGTAAAAATTGAGGAAATACAATTCGCCTCTTGGATTCCGAGGCGCCGGAAAAAGCTTTACGACTTTCCACCCCATTCGAGAACAAACCAGGGAGGCAAAGCTCGCAGGGAAAGCTCCGACGTGCCGCAAACCGCCTCTCCAACGACGTCAAACGCCTCTTGTGTGAATTCAAGCCCCCGGATACCTTCATGCCTCCCTATGTGCCATAAACAACCCACGGTCTTGTGTGTTTCCAACTGTCAGCCCGAGGGATTTGAGAGTTAACACCCACATGGCATCAGTCCAGATAATAAAGCAGTCAGCAAGCTTGCCCTGAGTTGAGGGGACTGAGACGGGGCGATCCTTCCGCGAAAGAGACCAACAAAAAGCCGGTTTTCACCGTAGGGCGGATGAAGGCGAAGCCGAAATCCGCCATCAAGCATGGCGGATCGGAACCCGCCTTGTAAGCGTTCAAAGATTTCTTTTTTTGAAATCCGGCTGTTCCGTGCCGTAGAAGAGTTTAAGCGGTCCAAGAAGATGTTGCTGCTTTCGGTGGTGAAACAACCATCACGCTGGAGGCCCTTATGCAAGCGATTTTTGAGCATCTTGGATGTCTTCGGTTGCAGATGATCCTCCACGAAGCAATGAATGCCAAGGTCGTGATCTCCCGATTCGAGCCGCTCCTGACCTTGGGTGTTTGGGTCAAGCACGGCAAGAACTTGAGTTTCGGTCAGGGCTGACACGAAATCGACCGAGATACGCTGGACCGAGGCCCTTGAGCAGGCCCTTCATACCCCGCAGTTGAAGGAGATCGGATCCATGAGACGTGATTGGTGCCGTCGATCGTACAAGGTGAGGTTTGTCACCCCCGCTTTCCTGGGTGGAGCCGACCAATCCGCCCAGTGGCGCGTGCCTCCCTTCAAAGCGCTCTTGCGGCAGTGGTGGCGGATTGTTTGGTGGGCTTCTGCAAAGGAGAAATCGGTCGGCACACTTAGAGAATCGGAGAGGTATTGGTTTGGGAGTTCAGCGGAAAATGAAACGGGTGCCGGCAAAATCCGCCTTTGGCTGAAGCAGTGGAACGGTCCGGTTATGCCGAAGGACCAATTCAACCGGTTGAATTTCCTTATGGTCGATCACCCCGAGGTCAAGAATAACAAAGTAAGCGCAGCCCTTTATCTCGGGTATGGAGCGGTAGAAAGGAACTCCGCACTTGACCTGAATGGCCACCAGGAACTCCGACTCGCTTTTCCGGAGCGTATTTCGAATCAAGTCGATACTGCCGCAAAATTGATCGCCCTCTTCGGATGCGTCGGGGGCCGATGCCGGAACGGGTGGGGATCAGTCTCCTTAGAAGAATGCCAAGCAGACGGTGGGACGAACCCACTGGTTCACAAAGACTTTTTCGATGGCCAGAATCGAACGTCGCGTGATTGGATCCGAGGCATGGCGGTCCAACTGAACCAGGCCCTGCAACGAGACTGGTGCCATGCCATAGGGAAAGACAGCCAAGGGAACCTCCTTTTGTGGCGGACCAAGCGAGAAGAGAGTTGGGAAAAAGTTTTAGCCCGGTTGGCTGAGGTCAAAATCGGATTTCGCACGCAATTCCACTTCAAGGGTGCCGGTCCCCATGACGAACTGTGTGATCGCCAGCTTTTGGCATATCCCGTGACCAACCACAGCTTAAAGGCATGGGGGAACAAGGCGCGCTCGGCGAATCAGATCCTCTTCAAGGTTCATTTAACGGATCAAGGATATGTGGGGGTGGTCGTGCATTTGCCCCATTCGCTGCCAACTCCCCTCATGTCCCGTCTGAAAAAAGACGTACAGCTCCAGGTGCGTAGCAGGGAAAATCAATTATGGAATCAGGTTCATTCGTATTTGGACAGCAAACTGACTCGGTTGCCGTGAGGATTGGTCATGGACAATGCCAGGCACTGGAAAGCGAAGGTTTTGGCGTTCACCCACGATCCGCCTGAAAAGCCGATCATCCTGTTCCGAGGGGAGAGCCATGAGGCGGGCACCGTATCTCAGCTCCGAGATTATTTTGAAAAGCGGCTGAATGAAACGGAAGATGAGCTTTCCAACCTCGACAATTGGGTGAAACGAGGGGACTGGTGGGCTTCCGCGGCGGACCGACCGGGCATCCCCAAAAACCGGGGTGGACAGGTGGTCTTTGCCAAGGACCCCCAACTCATCCATCCACTGTCCGGAAGGTCCTTCCTCTTGGGTGACCTGCAGGCCGATATCCCGGTGGAGGCCGTCAAGTCGGCGAGTTTCGCCCACTTGCGGGACCTTATGGTGGAAGAGGAGGGGAAGCTCAACTGGAAAAAGACCTTCTTGTCGCTGTGGCGATTGGCACCCAACTCCCCGGCCGAGGGTCTCGGGGTTCTCTGGAGCCAATGGCCGGCGGACTCCCGCAGCCCGGATCACTCCATTTGGGAACACCTCTCGCTCACCTCGGCGTTCGCCGGAGCCATGGCCGCGGACGAGTCCTCCTCACCGGCTCTGCTCCTCATGAGCTTCGGTCCCGTGCAAGGCTTCATCGCCCAGGCGCGAAGCGTTTCCGATCTCTGGGCGGGGTCTCATGTTCTTTCCTGTATGGCATGGGAAGCGATGAAAGAGATCTGCGACCGGTACGGCCCCGATGCCGTTCTATTTCCCAACCTGCACGGGGTAGCCGCGGTGGATGTTTGGATTTATCACATTCTAGGGCCGAAACACTGGGATAAGGCTTTTTCAAACACAAAGGCCGTGAAACCGGAATGGATGAAAGAGATGGATGACAACCCTCTCTTTGCCGCCGCCTTGCCCAACCGGTTTGTGGCCCTGGTGCCGGAGTCCGCCGCCCATGACTTGGCGAGGGGCATCGAGGGGAAGGTTCGCCAATGGGTCAGAGGGAAGGCCGGAGACGCTCTTGAGGAGCTGGTTCAAAGGGCGGAATCGGCAAACGGTGGCGATGCGGTTCAGCAGCTGGTAAGGCAATTGGAGGATTTCCCGGAAATCCACTGGGCCGTGGTTCCGTGGCGGCTTGCCGGAATGGAGGCGCTGGCGGACGAGGAACTTCGAAGGACCCTGAAAACTTTGGGTGCGGCTCCCCACTATTTGGGTCAGGCATTGGAACCGGTTCTACGAAGAGTTTTGACTTTGGATGGAATCGAGTTTTACAGGCCGAATCCGGGAGTCGGCTATCCGGGACTCTATGAGGTTCTGGAAAGGCTTCATGCCGCGGCCAAGAGCGTGCGAAGCTTTAGCGGCAGCGTGGAAGAAGGTTACCGCTGCAGCGTGTGCGGGGAACGGGAATGGCTGGCGGACCAGCGGCAGGCCGAAGGTGACAAGAACACCGGGATCTTTTGTCCTCCGGGGCAGCGCACAAGAACTCTGTGGGCCCGCCTCGCTTCCAAGTATCCCGCGCTGGCCAAAGAAGGAGAGCACCTTTGTGCCTGGTGCGCGCTAAAGAGGGTTTGGCCCAGGTTGTTCATGCGGGAAGTCAAAGAGTCCGTGGGCATGGAAAAGGAACCCGATCGTTTCGTCCTTTCCACCCATGCCGTGGCCGTGTCCACGTCGCTATGGCAGTGGGCGAATTCCCTGCCCGAGGGCGGTCTCTTGCCTCCGGACATGACAAGCCGTTTGACCTCTTTGGAAGAGACCATGAGAGGCCTTGTGCAAGGGGACGTCGAAGTGCGCCCCGTCACGCTTCCGGCGAAGCTGTATCGAAAGTTTCGCGAGTTGCGCTTGTCAAAGGAAGTGATCGATAGTCTGAAGAAAATTCCGGCCTTCCTGGATGCCGTGGAAGGCGAGGATGCCCGACGAAAGGCCATGCAGGCCTTTCGGAAATGTTTCGAACGGGAGCCGGAAACCTACTATGCCCTCGTGCTCATGGACGGCGATCATATGGGAAGGTGGTTGTCGGCAAGCGGCGAACGGCCCACCCTGGGGCAGAGGTTTCATGCTGAGACCCTTGCCGACCTGGAGCAATCCGAGGCCTTGAGAGACTATCTCCATGCGCCCCGTCCGGCGTCTCCCGCGTGGCACCAGGCCATTTCTTCTGCCTTGAATGCCTTCTCGCTGCACCTGAGCCGCCGGATCGTGGAAGACCTCTTCATGGGCAAACTCATCTACGCCGGCGGTGATGACCTCATGGCCATGGTGGCCGTCCATGATCTCCCGGCGCTCATGCTGGCCTTGCGATGCGCCTTTTCGGGACAACTGCCAGCAGGGATGAGTCACGACACATTTTGGGAAAAGTTGGGGACACCAACGGGAATCCTGAAACTCGGCAAAGGGTACGCGCTTTTGGAAGACCGGGAAGACAAGAGATTGTTCCGGCTCATGGGGGAAAAAGCCACCGCCTCCGTAGGTGCCGTTGTTGCTCATCATCAGGCACCCTTGGCGCGGGTTCTCGGCCAATTGCGGGCGGCGGAACGCAAGGCCAAAAACGAAGGCGGCCGGGATGCTTTTTGTATCACGGTGGGCAAACGATCCGGAGGAACAAGCCATGTCGTGGGCAAGTGGAATCTGGATGGAGGTTGGTATGGCGGCGACATGGGCCTGCTCTTGGAACTGCGGAACTTCATCGCCCGCGACGTGTCCCGGCGCGTTGCCTATGAACTGAGCGAAGTCCTTCAGGATATACCGCCCGACAAGGGTGCGCTGGCGGCCGTGATGGAATACCAATTCCGGCGGAAGGCCAAGGAGAAAGAAAAGGAAGGGGCGCAAGGGAGCGAATTGGCCCGACGCCTGGCGGATCGTGCCTTTTCGAGGGATGGCTTGAATGGTGACAAAATGGACGAATGGCCACAACCCAACCTGTGGTTGCGGCATATGGTGCTCACGGCGGAATTCCTTGCCCGGGAAGGACGGGTGGGCTTGCCCTTGGAAACGGCGGAGGAGAAGCGATGATCGCGTTGACCATCACCCCAGTGGACGTGCTCATGCTTCGAGGAAATCGCTTTTTCGGAGGCGGTGTGCATGGAGAAGCGCAGATGCCCCCTTGGCCGTCCGTGGTCACGGGCGCCGTGGTTTCAAGGGCTTTGGCCGATTTGCAACAAGTGGAGGAAATCGTTCGCTTTCCCGATCGGGCGGAAGGCGTTGTCGGGAAGGCCCTCGGGGAGCCTTTCGGGCTTCGCAGCCTTTGGGTCATGCAAGACGGGGAGCTGTGGGGGCCGGCACCCGCGGATCTGGTGGTTTTAGACGGACCTGGAGAAGGTTTTGCCATCCACAGGATCGAACCTCAAAAGATCCCATCCGGCCTCATATGCAGCTATCCCCTGGAGATGCTTCCGGTATTGAAAGCCCCGGATCGTCGAAAACCCGTCGCATCGGTCTGGGTGAACATGGAGGGCTGGAAAAAACACCTGGAGGGGCAGCGACCTTCGTCGTCCTGTGTCACCACCGTGGAGCAGCTCTGGGCGACGGACCCACGGCTGGGCATCGCTCTGGAAAGCTGCGCCCGCACGGTGAAGACGGGGGCCATCTACACGACGGATGCGGTGGCCATGAAAGCCGGCACGTCTTTGGTGGCGGTCTTCCGCGGCGGCCGAATCCCTACGGAGGGATTGCTGCGGTTGGGCGGCGACGGGCGTGCCGCCGAGATCGCACCCGCAGATGACAACTTAGTTCAGGCCCTTCAAGAGTTCGGCCGTCCCGGACAGGGCTGGAAAGGTTTTCGGATGATCCTCGCCACCCCGGGTCTCTTTCCTTCCGGCTGGCTTCCCCCCGGTGTGGATCCCGCCGCCGATTACACCTTTTCCTTGAATGGGCTCAAAGCCAAACTGGTGTCGGCAACGGTCACCCGTCACCAGGTGATCTCCGGCTGGGACCTGGCCAGGCAGCAGCCCAAGCCGGCTCAGAAGGCGGTGCCCGCCGGTGCTTGTTACTGGTTTCGGGTGCAAGACGGCGACACGGGAGCTCTTCGGAAACTCTACGAGGAGGGCTTGTGGGCTCTCATGGATCCGGACCATCAGGATAGCGGGCGAAGACGGGAAGGCTGGAACCAGGTGTGGTTCGGCAACTGGACATAAAGAGGAGACAAGCCATGTTTACCAGCAAGTGCCTCACTTTTTTCTATGCGATCACCCCGGTTCACATGGGGGCCGGCCAGGCTCTCGGCGTCATCGACAACCCGATTCAGCGGGAGCGGCACACGGATCACCCTTGCTTTGCCGGCTCTGGAATCAAGGGCGCGCTTCGTCATGCTGCACGAGAACTGTGGGGTGATGAAGACGGCCTCTTGGTGCGGGTTTTCGGCCCCGAACAGGACGCTTCCGAACATGCGGGAGCCGTCAGTTTTTCGGACGGGCAGCTGGTGGCCTTTCCGGTGCGGAGCCTGAGGGGCGTGTATGTCTACGCCACGTCTCCCTTGGCCCTTCAGCGGTTGAGCCGGTTGGGGGCCGTGGCCGGAGTGGACATTCCCCGTTTTATTCCCCCAGCCTTGAAAGACGACCAGGCCGTGGTTCTGAATCCCGACCTCCTGGTGGAAGGGCAGGAAGACAAACGGTTGGTGCTGGAATCCTATGCCTTCCAGCCGGTGCAGGAAGGAGTGAAGGAATTGAAGGCGGTGGCGGAATGGCTTTCCCAAAATGCTCTTCCAGGTGGCGACGGCCACGATTTCTTCCGAAAAAAGCTGGCCGGAGACCTGGTGCTCCTTTCGGATACCCAGCTCACTTTCTTTGCCCGTAACGCCACCGTGGTGGAGCCTCACGTGCGCATCAACGACAAATCCGGCACAGCCGAGGACGGGGGGCTCTTCTTTACGGAAAACCTTCCCCCCGAGGCCGTCATGGTGAGTCTCACCATGGCTTCTCAGGAGCGTGTGAAAAAGCAGTCACAGGGGAAAGAATCCGATGAGCACGGACGCATGAGTGCGGAAGAAGTCATGAACAAGGTTCGGGAGGCGTTCCACGGCCAATGCGTGCAGATCGGCGGTGACGCCACCACCGGTCGGGGACAGGTTCTGGTGAGTTTCCATGGAGGGAAGGCATGAAGACACTGGATCAGATCCGGGCCGAATATGCATGGGAATGTGTGCAGGGTGTGGACGATAAGTACAAGGAAAAGTACAAGAACCTGGCCAAGGGCCTGCCTGCCCTGGTCATGAGCAACGGCCTTATGCAGACACTGGCCTTCCTTCAGGGAAAGTCCGACGGAAAAAATGAGCACAGTCAAGTCCTTGGCCACGTCCTGAAGTGGCTCAACAGCCCTCAAGCGAAGCTGTTTGGTAACACCGAGTCTTCAGATTTCAAATCGGCCATGACGGCCTTGGCGGGTTGCGACAGTTTGAAGTACCAACGGGCCACTGAGGAGGCGTTGGGCATTCTCAAATGGATCCGCTACCTGGCGAGTACTGTCGCGTAAAGGCGAATGCAGGCTTTCCCGCACAGCCCTTGAGGATATTTCCCGTTCATTCGCCATGTTGTCACACTCGCAACAAAAACCTAAGTCATCGAACGGAGAGGATTTGAAATGGCTCCTATAGCCGAAGTACTTTTCGAAATCCCGCGGAGGGCCCTGCCGGCTTACGTGACGGCGGTCCTCGAGGCGCGGTATCGCCCTGATTTGGTCGAGTCGGTGGCCCGCGTTGTTCCACCCGGACACCGATTCCTTCTCTATTTCCATGCCATGGCCGATTCGGGAAATGCGGAGTACGAAAAAGGTAGAGAGCGGGACCGGCAGCGTGAGCTCCGCAAGGCTGCGGATAAAGGCGATTGGAAGGTGTTCAAAAAACAAATAGATAACAGGCGTGCCCAGCTCGATAAAGAGTGGGAGCCGCTGAAAAACAGCAAAAGGGTTGCTCTGGAAGCGGTGGCCGAGATGGGGGAAGCTGCGAGTGCAATCCTTGATGTGCTCAACGGCCGACAGGGTATGGTCCACTCGGGCGATGTTTGGGTACGGACGGCCGAGCTGGAGGCGCCGCTTGTCACGGGAACCGGAAATCCCCACCCGGTGGAGAACGGTTTCGCGTTCCTGTCTCCCTACGGCGTTCCCTACCTGGCGGGTTCGGGGATCAAGGGAGTCCTGCGTCGGGCGGCCGAGGAGTTAGCCCTCTTATGCGACGACACGAAAGGATGGACTGTCCCCTTGGTTTGGGCCATGTTCGGGTTTGATGAAAAGAGCGCCTACCTTACGGGGGATGAAAGCACAGAGTGGGTGCAGGGGTACAAGCAATTTATCGAATCAACGAGAAAAAACAGCGATCCGCTCTTGCGGCGGCTCCTGGAGGTCTGGTTCGAGCCCGACAAGAGGCCGGGGAATCAACCTACATTCCTGGAAGAACTTCGGCGACATAAGGAGCTTCGGAAGTCGATCCACTTTCAGGGGCTGCTGTCTTTTCTGGACAGTTTTCCCAAAGCCGGATGCCGATTGGGGGTGGATATTCTGAATCCGCACCACAAGGCTTACTACCAGGAAAGCGAGGAGACATCCCCGCATGATGCGGAACAGCCCGTGCCGGTGTTCTTTCTGGTGATCGAGCCAGGAGCGAAGTTTGTCCTGCGCGCCCAGCTCATGCCAGGACGGGCCGCTGTCTTGTCTTCACCGAATGGCTGGAAAGAGCTGCTGGATGCGGCCTTTGACTACGCTTCCCAATGGCTCGGCTTCGGAGCGAAAACGTCGGTGGGCTACGGAGTGCTGGGTCAGGATCGCGAGGCTGAAGAAGCCGCACGGCGCAAGGCCCGGGAAGAAGAGCTGCGCAGGAAGAGGCAAGCTGAGGATGAAGCCCGCCGGGCCGCGGAGGAAGCGGAAAGGAAGGTTCGGGAAGCAGAAGAAAATAGGCGAAGAGAAAAGGAGAAGGCTGAACAGGCACTGCTTCAGGCGGAATTCGATGCGTTGCCGGAAAACGAGAAGATCAAGCGGCGCCTTCAGCAAGCCGTGGAGAGCTACCTGGCCCGCAATGAGATGGAAAGGAAAAATGCCCGTGGGGAGCTGAACGCTGTGATCAATGAAGCCATCGCTCAAGCCGCTCAACTGGACCGCGCGGACCTACGAGAGGACGTAGCCGACTACCTTGAGGGAATCTACCAACAGGTCGGGTGGGCGGATCCCGGACAGAAAAAAAAGAAGAGAGAAAAGCAGGAAGAGAAGCGCCGAAGGGCCATTGAAGATCTTCGATCCGGGAAACTGTGATACGGAAAGGAGAAGGCCTTGGCCGTCGTTTACATGAGTTTTCTTGGCAAGGGCTCGCGTAAGCCGGATGGGCGTTACGATTATGACCCGGTGTCGTACCAATACAACAGCCGATCTTCGCGACCAAGCCAATCCACCGATTTAGGTGGGTTTTCTCCAATAACACCAAACTTGAACACAGGCGGGAATTGCAGGACGCGCTTGACGAAACGTGTCTCAATCCTGTCAAATCGGGGCCATCCCTGGGATTGTTGAACTTGTAAATGCTGTGGAGATGGTATTGGTTGACCCGTACCATCTCGGCCTTCACAACGGATGGACAGGGTTTGCTCTCAGTTGTCAAACCAGAAAATGTAGGTGGCCCTGTCCCTGTTTTTTTCCCTCTCTTGTCTCCAGGCCTCATTGTAGGGAAGCATGTGGACGATCATGAGAAGCAGGAGCCACAGGATCCAGTGGTGAGCGGCAAGGAGGTTGAGAAACAGTACAGGGATCCAGATGAAAGGACCTCGGCGTGCCGCCATGACGGTCGGCAGAGGCGCGAGGTAGAGAACAAAGAAAAATACCCCACCTAAGATCTGCATGGCTCGTCCTTTCGCTGAGGTGAGGGCCGAAGCCCCCACCCTCCTTACGGATTAAAAGGGAATGCCCGGTTCATCGTCATAGGACGGCTCATCAGCGTACTGGCTCGGAGTTCCCCAATGGTCTTTGAGTTGGCAGAATCAAAGGTATTGTCGACAATCTCGACCTGAGACCTTTTTTGACCATGCTCAGTCTGCCAGGTGGTGCGACGCAGACGGCCCTTCACAATCACTTCCTGACCTTTTCTGAGATAGTCTGTTCTTTTCGCTGGCCGTTCTGGTCCTTCGAATAGTCGTTGTTGACGACCCGAAGAATGGAAGAAGCAGGTCTCAAAAAAGTGAATCTCAATGCCCTCATATCGGGGCTAGCCTTATACTTTTGCGGAGCACCACTTTGAGCCCATTCGTGAAAATTCAATGCGTTAGCCTCTGTCGCCCAAAAAAAGCTGGAGATCCTCCGCAGTTCCATAGAGAATATACCTTTTCATCAGTGTCTAGGATACTTAAGGCTTCTTTGCCCTGCATTTGTTTTTTCCCTTCCAGTCGGTGGGACAATGGGCCATCAAGATGGGTTTTCCCCGTAGGGCGGATGTTCAAGCACTATGGCGATCCTAGCGCCCGGGGTTGCCGGGTAGAAAACCCAACGCCGGCTATGCTGCTTGGTGCCCGTCTGGCAAATGAGCATCACCCATGGCAAGCCGCAAAGCGTCGGCCTTAGCTGCGCCACATGGGGAAGGGAGGGAAAAACGATCTTAAACGGAAACGTCTTTTGGAAACCTCCCCCTTGTGCTGAGGGCGCCCTTCGTTTAATCCACTTTCGGGTAGATCTCAAACCACGGGGTTTGCATTGTTCACCACAAACCTGGACTCCTTGCTGAGGCCTAAGACACAAGGCGCATGCCTAATCCAAACAGTCAAGTGTCGTTGGCATCTGAAGATCAAGCTGCGTCTTATGCCCCACAAGATCCAAGCCCTTAATCAGGAAGCCCATGAGCACACCGGCAACTTCCTCATAAATACCCTCGCCGATGGGCAGCACACCATGGGCGAGGATCGAAGCATTCCGTTTTGCCAGAGCGTTACCCAGCTGATTTTGCTGTTCAGAAAAGAGGGAGCCCAGGGGATCGCGCAAATCTCGAAGAAGCTGGTAAGCCTGATGCAGACCTATTTTGATCTTCCCGTCGGGTGCCTTGGCGTTCACATACTCCCTTCGGGATGATTCCGGGATTTTGTGTACATCCACCTGACTTGTGTCTATGCCGTAGCCGCGGTCCAACCGACCTTGGGCGAGCATCTCCACGGCTCTGTAGAGGCGGGCGACAGCATCGTCAAAGCGCTTTTGAGCTGCCCGCCGCTGCGCATTGTACAGCAGGTCCTCCACTTTCTCGTATCCCGTATGAGGCTTCGTTTCACCAAGAAGTCGCTTGATGAAGACCAGATGACGGGAGCAATACCTTCCATACGGTTCTAAAAGATTTCTCGCTTCAGCGTGTTCGAATCGATCCCAGGTATTGAAGGCTTGGCAAAGGTTTCGGCATGCGATCATGTGCTGCTGTCTGTCTCGAGGAATTTGACCTTGCCTGAGGAGCCTCGTGAGGAGTTCGGCTGCTTCTGCATACTGATACGTCTTGAGCAAGCTTTTCAATGTACCGAGGTGCTGGTCCAAGACCACCGCACCGGGATCAACCCGCACGGGAACATCCCCTACGTGTACCTTGACCAAATCCTGCCGAGGACCCACATTGCACTCAAGTTTCCAACCACGTTGAAGGGCGCACAACACAAGAGCGGAACTCATGGTTTTCGTCCCGCTCGTGTAATTGGCGACAACCTCCACGCGATGCCGGGACTCTTCCGTCTTCCTTTGAATATCTTCTTCGACCTGCATACACAGTTCGTAACAGGCGCCCAAATCATCAGGGTTTTCTACACCAAAGATTCGGTACTTTTCTGGAGGCAATTTTGTTTGAGCCACAATGGATGGAAGCTTTCGATCCGACTTGCTTTCCGCGCATGGGGTCCCGGCGCCGTCTACGACCCTACGGCTTCCATTCGGGCCTTCACTGCAAATAAAATAAACGAAATCGGGACGATCCTCCTCAATGGCGTTGACGATCGGCGCACAGGCCCCTCCCACGGTGAGGATAAGATACTTTTCGCTCATACATTACGACTCCTGCGGCTTTGAACCTCTGTTGGTTGGTTGACCCCTCAACTGTTTCCCTTATCGTTCGACATCGGTCAGTTTGCAACACGTAAAACCAAAACAGGGAAACCTCCCTGATCTCTTGTCCTTCCCCACTGTCCCAAACAAAACACAATCAGCCCCATAGCCCTAAACCACACTGTGACTTTCCCTTTGTGGGGCCATGCCTACCCCCACATGCTCAAAGGATCCAAGACATCGTTCGCACTGCCGGTAAAACCTCACCGTGTCTGTCGTGTGATCGATGAGGCGGCTCAGGCGATCCATCAGTGTCAGGAGCTTTTTTTCAGTGAGTGTGGGGCATTCAAAGACGGATTTCTGCACCCGATATCCGTAGCCCTTCAGCACCTTGGCCACCCGATACCTTGTGCGATCATCGGAGACGTCAAAACACACCACATAGAACATGGACATGAGAGGCCGACCTTGATTTCATCTCATTTTAGTCCAGGGACCTTTTGAAAAAGGCCGCCACTTTCAAAAACGGGCCCATGGAAAGGGTTCATAAGCCGGGGTTTCCCCCATAAGAAAGCGCAAGAAGCGACGCGCCTGATCCCGCACAGCACCTCGATACGTGGTCATGGTCCCCTCAAAGGGACACCGAATCGGCGTGTTCATCCACCGCTCATAAGCATCCACAAAAGCCCGGGCGATTCGAGGCTTCATCTCCACAGGCCGATTCGCCCGCAGATCCTCTTCATCAACACCATCGGCCGCAGTGACTTCTCTTTGAATGAAATCATCCGGACCGATGACACGGCGATTGACAAGTCCCAGCACCAAACGATCCCCCAAATGCACACGCCATTCTTCCACAAGATCGCAAGCCAAAGACGGCCGCCCATAGTCTTCCGTATGGAGAGTGCCCAGATAAGGGTCCAGGCCGGTTATCTTGACGGCCGTCAGCACCTCGTTGGTCAGCAGGGTGTAGGTAAAAGAAAGCAACGCGTTGATGGGATCAAGCGGAGGCCTCTTGGTCCGCCCAGAAAAGGAAAAGCCCGGCACACGAAGCAGCTCCGCAAAAACCCCGAAATAGAGATTGGCGCCGCGGCCTTCCAGACCCCGCACCAGATCCATATCCTCCTCCAAGGCCGCCAGACGGGCCAAACCGTGAATCTGCGCGGCGGTGTCCCTGAGCCTTTCCGAACCGTATTCTCCAGCCCGACGCGATAGAAAACGAGCCGCATTTTTCAGCTTCGCCTCCACCAACAATCTCGCAATGCGCACCGCCTCCTTTGGGTCCATGAACTTCACGTACTGCGCTTTGCGTCGAGCCACATGCTTATGTTCATCCTCCACGAGGCGTCCTCGAAAATGCCCCCATGGGCTGAGCAGAACCGTTTCCACACGACGTCGTACCAGTTCATGCACCACCGCACCACTGAGCGAGGCCCCCACTAAAACGAGCTGCTCCAATCCTTCCAGGGGTATGCGCCCTATGGCTTCATCTTTGCGGAAGATGATCAATTCTTCCCCCTGTTTGCGTAGGTAAGTGCCGGGTTCCAACACGTAGCAACGTTCCATGACGGGTGACCTCCGGTGTTCGGGAATTTGGGGCGGTTTTAGGGCGGACACGTAGGTCCGCCCCTACAGGTGTTCGGGCGGACACGCCGGTTTGCCCGTACGGGGTTTTTCGGGCGGACACATGGGTCCGCCCCTACAGGCATTTGGGTGGCCCGATGGTTTGGGGTGGGACCCCGGTGCGCCCCAAAGCGAATTTGGGGCGGACACATGGGGCAGCCCGTACGTGGCCGTCTCCTATGAGGAGGGTTTGTCGAGAAAACGTTCCACCAGGCGCACCGCTTCTTTCAGAGCATCCAGGGCATCTCGAAGATTTTCCACCTTTTCCGCCTTGAGAGCCCCTTCGGGTTCTTGCCATTGCGGCCAGTGCAGCAAGGGATGCGCATAGCGGACAGCCGGCCCGAAGTCACACAAAGTAAGATCCATTCCCAAAAAACGGTGGATCTTTCGGCATCCGATCGGGGTTCCTCGAAGCCGTGACAGCTGGTAGTCCACATAGTGAGGGTTGTATTCCGGAAGATATTGAAACACATGGTGCAAAAGCACTTTGGCTCGAGGAAGAAACCCCAAAGTCCCCAAGAGGATCTTTTCGGCCCGCAGGCTCAGGCTTCGATGCTGCCGGCATTCCACAAGGATTTGTCCCAAGGCCGCACAGCGCTCCTCCAAGACCGCCAGTTCCGGGTAGTCCGCCGCCCATTTTTCTCTCTTGGGATGGACGAGAACGGCGGCTCCTTCCGTGCCTGATTTCAGCTCCTGAAAAACCTTGGCCGGAATACGGCGCACCTTTTCCAAAACGGCCAATTGTCCGTCCAACGAACGATCCCGCGTGTGAAGAAAGTAAGACGGACGACCCGTGAGGCGGTGAATGCCAAGGGGTAGTTTCACCAGATTGCCCAGTCCCTTGCCTTCCAGTCGGTCCTGCTTGGGAAAGACTTCCAGTTGAAAGCAGGAAAGGTCCGGCTGAAGCCGGGCGGCCAACCGCTGTAAGACAGAACGCACCAGACCCGCCGGCAACGGTTCTTCAAGGAAAAACCAGAAATGAAAGCCCTTACCGCCGCTGAATTCCACAAGACAAGGCAGATGCCAGCCCTTGGCCGTTTCCATCAGGCGCGTCAGAAGGAATTGTTGCTCACGACGCACAGAATCCCTCTTTTTGGCCATGCCTTCCTGGCTGCGAAGTTCGAGATGCAGATCCGCATCCAGAACACCCAGTCGAACCCGACTGTCCTGCTGCAGCAAGTAGATCCCGTAGGTCTTTCGGCCCTGAAGATGTTCTAGGACATCGGACATTTCCAAAGGACGACGAACCGGCACATAGCCTTGGCTTCCCTTGTTCCGGTCCACCCACTGGCGTGCAAAACAGTCCTCACGGCCCTGAAACAGCGACATGTAACGGGACACCGCGGCTTCCCGTCTTCTCTGTTCCCAGAACGGCCCTTCGATTTGAGAAAAATCCTCATCGGAAGTTTCAGCTTTTTCTTCGTCCCCTTCCGTCCATGGCGGGGAATCCGGCAAACCCTTTTGGAAAGAAGGATCCTTGGAAGAAGGCGGATGCATCCGTGAGTCTGTAGCTCCGGCTTGAGTGCGTCCCAAGAGTTCCAGCAGGGCGACGCGTTCCCGCCAAGCGTCCGTAAAGTCAGGACATTGTGTTGTAAGCCATTCCAAGATGGTGATGGCTGTGGCCACGTCACCGGCGGCTTGGGCCAAACGCGCGCAACGCAGAGCGTCCTGAGGCGGCAGAGCCTTCCAGAATTCGGGACGACGCACAATCCTTAACACCGACTCCAGGTCTTTGTTTTCCCCGATGCGCTTTTCCAGGTTTCGAAGCACCAAGGCGTAATCCACCTTGGTCTCGGCCGCCTCTTTCACCGCAGGTTTGGCCATGTCCATGGAATTTCCCTCTTCTGCGTAAAAATGGATCTCAAGCCCCGCCGGCCGATTCCCTCTGGCAGGCGTCATTTCTTGGTGTTCATTCCCCGAAGGATTCTTTTCTTCAGTTCCTTGAGATGCGGGTACAGAGGCCGCAGGGTGCTCAATTCCCCGGCCACCTGCCAGGCTTCGGCGTAACGACCCAGACGATAAAGAGCCGCCGATTCCCAGAACAGGGCTTCATCATGGGGATTCTGATAGGTGGAGCGCGTGAAGGCGCTGGCTTCTCGAGCCCACTGCAGGCATTTTTCCAGAGCGTTTTCACGAAAGGCGATTTTGGCCAAACGCACCAAAGCCTTGTGACGCCCTCGACGGTCCTTTTCGGCCGCTTTCTTAAGCAGACCTTTCGCTTGATCCAGGCGACCCTGGGCTGCCAGCACATCCGCTTCCGTCCAAAGGACATATGGACGCCTTCGATGGGCCGGAATTCGGCTCAGGGTTTTCTCGGCTTCCTCCGCCTTGCCTTGCGCCAAAGCCACGCGGGCACGCAGTTCAAAAACGTAATCGTGATCCGCCGGATCCGCCTGGGTGGAAGCAAAGTCCAAAGCCTTTTCGGCTTCTTTGAAATCCCCCAAGGCGTGATGCACCTTGCCCAAGGCAAAGTACTTGTGGACCAAAGAAAGGTACTGACTGGCATTGTCCTCCTGAAGGCAACGGGTCAGAACCTGCAAGGCTCCTTTGGCATCCCCCAGTTCCAGCAGGCACGAGGCCCATTGGTAAAGGGATTTGATCACGTTTTTTCTTTCCTGATGACGGCTCTTTTTTTGTTCCTCATCCAAGGCATCCCAGTTGCCCACGGCGCTGCGGAACAGGGGCAGAGCCCGGTCCGGCTTGTTCTGAATCGCCTTGTAAAGCATGCCCTGCCGATAAAACTGGGTGACGTTGTCCGGCCTTAGTTCCTGAGCCTTGGCGAAATGCTTGTGGGCCAGCTCCATGCGGGTCTTTCGTTCTTCCGGGTGCAAAAGCACTTCCCTGTTTTTGGCCGCATAGAGGCTCTCGTAGGCTATGTAGGCGATGCGGGCGTGCGCCTGGTAGTCGTCGGGACATTCCTGAACACAACGACGGGCCAAGTCCAAGGCCGCATCGTGCTTTTTCAAGTGACACAGGGCAAAAGCCGCTTCCCCCCAGAGCGCCGGACCAAACCCCGCTTCCACCAGCTCGGGAAAGCACTCTTCGGCCGGATGGATCAAATCCAGAATGTCCTGCCAGCGAGCTTCCGAACGCAGGGTTTCCAACTCACCCCACAGACGCCCAAAGGCTTTGGAAAGCCTCTCGGAACCTCTTTCCTGAACCGCCAGTTGATCCAAAAAAGCCGAATCCTTGTCGGCTTCCGGCTTTTGGGAAAGATTTGAATCGGTTCCGGGTGCCGATACCGCCGTAGGCAAAGCTATGACAGTTTTTTCAGTCATGGTTGAGACTCCCTTTGAAGAGGCGTCAAAAATTTTCCAAACCGTCTGCTCGTTAAGTTCCACGGCCTTAAGAGCGATTTTTACAAAAGGACCTGTGGCATGAACTGAAACGGGATTCTCATGCACGGTGAAGAAAGCGGTTGCTTCAACGGTTTCGATGTCAAAAAAATTCAAGGAATTCGTTAACAGCTTAGGACAAATCACATGACTCAGGACTTGACATTTTCACTCCCTTTGTGAGAACTTTTTCACAATTCATTTTCTGCAAAACGCTTTTCAAATGCCGTTAGGTGAAAGCGAGGGAGAAAACACCATGACGGCGACACAACCTTTACGATGCTTACGGCTTCGCATGGAAATTAGAGCCCGCAAAGCCCTGGAGCTTCCCAGTTACAAAGGGAGCACGCTTCGCGGCGCTCTGGGCATGGCGCTCAAGCATAGCTGCTGCGCCGCACGGCGACGTCCCTGTGAAACATGCCTTCTGCGGTTTTCCTGCCTCTATGTGTACCTCTTTGAAACCCCGCTTGGGGGGGAAAGCCCGGAAGACCTTCGGTACCGGAACGCTCCACACCCGTTCGTGCTGCAGCTGGCCATGGATGGGCCTGTGAGACTGGAGCCTGGCGAACGATGGTCTTTTGACATGACCGTCATTGGGCGTGCCATTCAGTGGACGCCTTACCTGGTTCTGGCCACCCAGCGCATGGGTGAGATCGGCGTGGGGAAAGGGCGGGGCACCTACGACTTGGAACGGGTCTTGTCCCTGAACGAAGTGGGTGAGCCTTGGGAAGAACTTTACAAAGACGGGGTGTTGCGGCTTCCAGAAAAGAGTCTTTGCCTGACCGACGGGGGCGGGGCCGAGCCGGCCCATGGGGATTCGCCAAGGATAGATTGTTGGACCTTGCGCTTTGTCACGCCTCTTCGGTTGGTTTCCCAAGGGGATCCGGCTCGAGTTCCTGATTTTCCTCTGTTTATGGCCACATTGCTTCGGCGTTTAGAAAATCTTTGCCGTTTTCACGGGGAGGACGGTTCCGAGGCCCGGGTGCCGTATCGGGAGCTGATGGATCGGGCACAGTCCGTGCGGATGGTGGCCAATCGTACGCGGTGGTTCGATTGGGAACGGTACTCGCACCGCCAGGGGCGAAAGATGCACCTCGGGGGGCTTGTGGGGGACGTGGTCTACGAAGGGGACATGAGCCCCTTTCGGCCTTATCTCCTCGCAGGCCGATGGGTGAACGTGGGAAAAGGAACCAGTTTCGGCCTCGGCCGCTACGAGGTGAGAACCAGCAGGGAGGGGGACTGATTCATGCTTTCCCGAGATAAAAAGCTTGCGTTGTGTGTGGCGGGGCTTCTGCACGATGTGGGAAAATTCAAGCAGAGAGCCGAGCTTCCTGAAGATAAGGGGCTTACGCACGGCCAGATCGGCTTTGCATGGCTCAAGGACCATTACGGGGAAACAGCCGTCGAAGCCCTCGGGGCCAAGAATCATCACGCCGACGACGAGGACGTGTGGTCCGTCAACGAGCTGCTGATTCTTTACGAAGCCGACAATTGTTCGGCATCGGAGCGGCGCACCCACTACGACAAAACCAAGGATGTTTCCGCCACGTGGCATCGTCAGGTGCCGTTGGCCTGTGTCTTTTCCCGGGTGCGGAATCCCCATGAGGAGATCCCGAAAACCTTGCCTCCGCCGGCTTATTGGCACCTGCCGCCGCAAGACAGTCTCATGGGCTGGCATCCTCCGGAACCCTCAGAAAAAGTCAACACAGTTCAAAAGTATAAAGAGTTATGGAAGGGTTTCACCGAGGAGTTTGACGCGCTCAAAGCCTGCGGGAATCACCATGCCCCGGATGTGCTTCTGCCCCTTTTGGAAAAATACACCGGAGCCGTGCCGTCCATAACCCTTCGCATCAAGGGAGTGAATGACCAGGAAACCTATCGCAAGCATCCCGATGTTTCCCTCTTTGATCATCTGAAAACCACGGCGGCCTTTGCCGTATGCCTGGCCGAGTGGTGTCAGGAGCGATACGCGGAGCGGTGGGAGAAACAGGTGCTCAAAGAGGAGGTTGCCGGGGAAGCGACATGGGCACACGATGCCGAATGTCCCTTTTTGCTGGTGGGCGGCGATCTTTCGGGAGTGCAGCGTTTCATCTATACCATTTCTTCTAAAGGGGCTTTGAAGTCGCTCAAGGGCCGCTCCTTTTTCCTCGAGCTCTTTCTGGAACACGCCGTGGACGCCCTTTTGGAGGCCCTGGAACTTTTTCGATGCCATGTGATTTTTACGGGTGGCGGTCACTTCTACCTTGTGGCTCCCAACACGCGCAGAACGGAAGAAACCCTTCGCCGCGTCGGTCAACGGCTGAACGACTACCTCTTTAAGGATTTTAACGGCGCCTTGGAACTCTTTCTGCGCTGGGTACCTTTTCGCAAAGCCGATTTGAGAGACGTCACACGCACCTGGAAGCATCTTTCTCTGGAGCTGGAGGAGGCGAAAAAGAGGAAAGGGGAAGGTTTTCTCGAAGAGCTGCTCGGCGAGGCTCAGGAGCCCCACCCCGACTGTTATACCGACAAATGCCAGGTGTGCGGCCGTGAAGACCGGGCTTTGAAAAGTCTCAGCATCGGCGAAGCGACCTTTCCCGTCTGTGAACCCTGTCGCGACCAATACATTCTCGGGGATCTCCTTCAACAAGCATGCCGAAGAGGACCCTACCCGGTGATCTACCGATGGAGGGAAGAGCCTTCGTGGCTGGACAGGAATCGTTACGTCCGTATTGAAGACCGATATTACCAACCCGCGCAGCTGAGCTTTAACGATAAGAGCTTGAAAAAGCTGCCGGACGATGCCGAAACCGTCTATCACATGAACGATTGGAATCTTACGCACTACACCCACAAGGGCAGCCGTCCCCTTTTTGCCGCGGTCTATCTGCCACCCGAAGATGACTATCGGGATCTGGAAACCATGGCGATCAAGGGTTTCGGCATTCCGCGCATTGGGGTTCTTCGCATGGACGTGGACCGGCTCGGGCGCATCTTTTCCCTGAGCCTTCCCGAAGGCGAAAGGACCTTTTCCCTGACGGCCTCCCTTTCCCGGCAGCTCAGCCTTTTTTTCAAGTTTCACCTGAACGGGGTGCTGCGTGGAGAAGCGGGATACCCTTCAAAGACACGTTTACTGGGAAGAGATGACGGCTCGAGGCTTCTTACGGTTGTCTATTCCGGTGGAGACGACCTGTTTCTCATCGGTCATTGGCTGGACGTCTTAGAAGCAGCCATGGATATTGAGCGAGCTTTTGCCACGTTCACGGCCAATCCGCACATGACGGTTTCGGCGGGGTTGGCCTTGGGAAGCCCTCATGAACCGGTGTATCGTCTGGCCGATGCGGCGGGGGAAGCCGAAGATCGGGCTAAGGGGGAAAGGGAAGAAGGCGGAAAAAAGGTACCGGGACGAAGGGCCTTCTGCCTGTTCGGCACCCATACCTTTGCGTGGCGGGATTCCAACACGCCTCACGTCGGCAGTGTCCTCGAGGTCTTAGAACTTTTGCGGCCCTTTTTGGTCGTGGAGTCCACAAGGCTCAAGAGCCGCTCCGAAGGGCTCGCCAAAGGCTTCTATTACAAGCTTCTCCAACTCGTGCGCCGGCAGCGCCGCGATGGAGTCTGGGTGCTGCCCAAACTGGCATACCTTTTTGGAAGGACTCGAGTGGGCAACGCCTTGGAAAAAGACTGGATCACCCTCAAACATTACATGTTTTCCAGCAGGGCCCAGGGGTGGCGCCATGTGGAAACGGCGCTCCTGATCCTTTTAATGATGATGCGCGAAGGAGGATCGGAACAATGAATGAGACCAAAAAGCCCACCAGTATCAGTGAATTCAAACGCGAGCTCAGCGACCTGAAACAGGTGTCCATGGAACGTTTGGTGGAAATTGCCGACACCGTGGGATCACGGATCTCTCATGAAGTCAAAATGAACCAGATCCGTCGCTTTTTGGATGGAGCCCGCAAGGTGGAAGCGGAAATGAAGAGATCCGGACGCTTTGATCAAGTGAAGGATCGCGTTGTGCTGCTTCGACCCAAACTGGCTTATGCCGCCGGGCGCCACGAAAAGGTCAAACCGCTGGCGGAGCTTTTGGATACGGCTGTGACGTCGGCCGCCAAATCCGAGGAAAATTTCATGAAATTCCTGCGACTGATGGAAGGAATCATTGCGTATCACCGTTTCTACGGCGGAAGGGACTAAAGGGAGGGGATGACCATGGCACCGAAGACGTACCGCAAACTTTTGGGAAAAATCGTTTTGGAAGGCGTCATGGAATGCCTGAGCGGGCTTCATATCGGGGCGTCCAAAGAAAACTTGGAGATCGGCGCTTTGGACAGCCCTGTGGTCAGGGATCCCATTTCATCGGAACCTTATGTCCCCGGGAGTTCTCTGAAGGGGAAACTCAGGGCTCTCCTGGAAAAAGCTCACCCGGAGCTTTTGCCCAACCGGGACGGCGGCTCGGGGATCAGTCGCCATGAGTGCAACGACTGGGAGCCCGGGAACAACGAGAACAAAAACTACGGTATCACCCTGGATTATCCCGGAGCTCTGCAATGCCCGGTCTGCCGTCTTTTTGGTTCCACAGGAGCCGGTGACGGCCAGAACTTCCCGGCCCGACTCAAGGTCCGGGACATGCGCCTTACGCCTCAGAGCCGTAAAGAGCTGGAGTCCATTGACACGGGGTTGCTCTTTACCGAGTGGAAATTCGAAAACGGTATCGACCGGGTCACCTCGGCAGCCAATCCCAGGAACCTGGAAAGGGTTCCTCGAGGCACCCAGTTCAACTTCTCGATGACCTACGACGTGGAAGATTTAAAGACGCTGAACGATGATTTGAAAAACCTGCAATTGGCAATCGCCCTGTTACAGGACGACGCTTTGGGCGGTCACGGATCTCGCGGGTACGGTCATGTGCAGTTTCGGTTTACCAAGATCGAAGCCCGAAAAATCAACTATTACCGAGGGCAAGAGGGACAGTCCAAGACCGTTCCAGACCTTGGTGAGTTGGCCAGCTTGGCGCAGTTTTTCAACACCGGGCAAAGCGCTTAAGGCGAGGCATCCATGAAGACCTATCTCTATCATCTGGAATTTCCAGGAGGGGCCCACTTCGGTCGGCAGGGCATTGGGTTGGAAGAAACCCGGGAATCTTTTTCATCGGATTCCTTGGCTTCGGCGCTCATCAATGCTTTTTCTCTCATGGATGAAGCGGACGAGGTCTTGGCGGCCTTAGGCAGCGAGAACCCACCGTTTCTTCTCAGTTCCCTTTTGCCTTACGGGCCGGAAAGGAAGGGTGGTAGGCGTCTCTACGCACTGCCTCGACCCCTGACAATGCCACGGGTTCACGACAGCTCCGTTCTTCAATCCGCCGGCAAGGACCTGAAGAAGATCCGGTACTTGGAACCTGAGGACCTGCTTCGCTGGCTGGATGACCGGCCCTTGAGCGAGGATGACATTCAGGCCATGCGAACGCGCGCGGCTCGGCTGGCTCGACCCTGGAACGAAGAAACCCAGGAAGGCTGGCACGCCGTCTTCCTACGGCCTCGCGTAGCCCTGGACCGGAGTTCGCAAAACAGTGCCATCTGGTGGTGCGGTGAGGTCCACTTTCGTCCGGGAGCCGGCCTTTTCGGGTTGGTGCGCTTTCAGGACGAAGCGTGGAAACCTCGGCTGGAAGCAGCGTTTCGGCTCATGGGAGATATGGGCTTGGGCGGCGAACGCACCTACGGGCTGGGATTGTTCCGTTTCGACGGCCTTACGCCCCTCAAGGACGTTTGGACCCTGGGAAAACACGAACCCAAGCTCGGACGTCATGTGTTGCTGTCACGGTACGTGCCTCGAAAGGATGAGTTGGGACGTCTGCGTGAGGTGCTGAGCGCGTGGGAGATGGAGGAGAGTCGAGGCTTTGTGGTGTCCGGTCGTTCGGCGACTACCATCAAAAGGAAACGGGTGCGGTTCCTCATCGAAGGATCGGTCGCCAGTGAACCCCTTGCAGGTCGGCTCGTGGACGTAACCCCGGAACATGGCATGGCTTTGGGCTTGGCGCATCGTGTGTATCGATCAGGGCTAGGGTTTTGGTTTCCCTAAAGTTTTAGTTCAGGAGGCTTTTCATGGCCACTCAGACGGCTACCTCCCCTGTGGTGGGCACGGCGTTGGAAAAGATGACCGTGTTTTTCACGGTCCTTTCTCCCATTCACATCGGCACAAAGGACGGCGCTCTTCAGCCCATGGAGTACCTCTTTGACGGAGCAACAGTCCACGTGGTGGATGAATCCAAGCTTGGTGGCTTTCTCCTGCGGAGGAACCTTATGGACAGTTTCGTTCAGCAGGCTTTCTCAGGAGATTTGAGGAAAAAAGGTTTGCACGGTTTCCTCAAGGAGAGAGCCCGGGATGTGGATTTCAAGAAAATCGGTCCCCAGGTGGCATCTTACTCGGTTCCCGGGGGATCTTCGAACATGCCGGATTTTAGACCTTTTGTGCGAGACGGTTTCGGGAACGTCTATCTGCCCGGAACATCCATCAAAGGGGTTTTGCGCACGGCGTTGCTCTATACGTTGCTCAAGAGGGAGCTTCCCAAAGAAGCGGGCGGTGGGCAGCATCCTCGAGAGAAACAGGTCCGCTCATGGATCCAACATTTGCAGACAGAGAGAAACAAAGAACGGGCGAAGAAGTTCCTTTCGGCGGATCTGCAAAAAAGCACCCTCCAGCGCTGGCAGCTTTCAGGCGGTGGCAAGGAGCAAAACCGTGACCTTTTGCGGTGCTTGAGGGTTCGAGATGCCTATCCTATGAACGGCAAAGTGGAAACGAGGGTCATTCCCATTCGGTTTCTTTCCAAAAAACAGGATGGAGCCCACTACTGGAGCCAAAAGCCTAAAGGAGTCGGCGACCTGGAGATTTGGGTGGAAGCCGTGATCCGTGGGATCTTTCAAACGGAAATCGTATGGGATCATGGCCTCTGGCAAACCTTCTGCGAAGATAATAAGGCCTTAAAAAACCTAGGAGACATGGGCCCGAAAAAAATCCTGCTCATGGCTGACACCATGAATAAAGACATCGTTGATCACGAGAGGGGTTTTTTCACCTCCAAGGGCCAGGCTCAAGGCGAGTTTCTCAAGCAATGGTACGAGAAGGTTGGCACATCCCTTTTTCGAATCGGCTTCGGGTCGGGCATGCTCTCCACGACGGTGAATCTGCTTTGGAGCCATGAACTTCGCCAGGAGATTCGAAATGCCTGCGGACATCCTCGAGGATCGGACCCGGCCCCCAAGTCCCGTCGGGTTTGGGTGAAAAATGATAGAGAATGTCTCCCCATGGGTTGGGCTCGCATCGGGATTGCTTCGGATCCGAAGGCCGCGGAAGGAACTCCCAAAGACAAGGACCACACCCCTTCCCAGGCACCTCGGGAGCAACAGCGAGAGGATAAAAACAAGGATAAGAACATTGGGCAAGCCCCCTCCTTGGAGAAAGGCGCCCCTAAACCGGCCAAACCGGCTCAAGATGCCGCGGTTTCACCCGCAGAGCGGGGGTTTTCGGCTGGAAGCGCCATCGAGGCTCCAACATCGACCACGTCAAAAGACTTTTCCAAGCAAAGCGAAGGGCTTTCCCCCAAGAGCCCTGAATTCAAAGCGGCCAAAACGCCACCTATGACTCTTGAGGTCAAAGCCAAGGAAATTTCTTTGACCAACAGAATGGAGATGGAGCGGCTCCTACAAGAACTGGAAAAAGCCGACAAGGCTTTAGCCCGAAAGGCGGCACAGATCCTTAAGGACAGAATGCTGAAACAAAAACTGTGGAAAAATTCTCCCTTTAAAACAAGCTTGGAAGAAATCCTCTCGGAAGACGAACCCTGATCTGTGATCTCGTCTCGGCACAAGGAAAAGATGAAACCATGGCAAAAGCTTCAAAAGATTCGATCCAGTTCACAGGAATCACATCAGGTGGGATTGCGGTGGGGAATGGTCCGGCTAATAGTGTTCATCCAAAACAAGGGACTTGACAATACTTCTCCCATAGCTTGTCAAAATTCAGAGGGCGCATTACTCATTCCGGAATTTTCAATGTAACCGATGGTGGAACTGCACCTTCTCCAATCAGCCAGGATGGCGGCAACCGGCGGCGGAGCGTTTTTCTGTCGGTGAAGGTTAGGTGGTGCTATCGCTCAGGGTTAGGTGGCGCATTCCGGCTTCGCCTCCATGCGCCCTACGGGGTATTGAGCTGGGTGTGGTAGATGGAGGGCGAATGGAGCGAAGCGAAATCCGCCGTCATTCACAAGGAAGCAAAATCCGCTGTCTTGCACAGGGAACCGGCATCCGCCGTCATGTGGCTGCCCAATACATCGAAACGGAATCCACTGCCGCTTACCCCAAAAGGCGCAGTGTCCCCATGAGCGCTGCCATAAGGCTGAAACCTAAGCCAATGGTCCATTGCATGTGGGTAAACCGCTTGTCCATAGCCTCAAAGCGGGCGTTGGTTTCACGCTGCATGGCTTCGAAACGGGCGTTGGTTTCACGCTGCAAAGCTTCAAAGCGCTTATCCATGGCCTCAAAGCGCTTTTCCATCGCTTCAAAGCGCTTATCGACCGCCTCAAACCGGGCGATCATTTCCCGCTGGAGTGCTTCAAAGCGCCTATCCATGGCTTCAAAACGAGCCGCCATTTCACGTTGAAGCCCTTCAAAGCGCTTATCCATGGCTTCAAAACGAGCCGCCATTTCACGTTGAAGCCCTTCAAAGCGCTTGTCCATGGCTTCAAAACGAGCCATCATTTCATGCTGTACCCCTTCAAAGCGCTTGTCCATGGCTTCAAAGCGCTTTTCTGAAGCCTGGAAATGAGCGATTTGGATTTCCTTGAGGGCTCGCAGTTCCTCTTCGACGCGAACCACCCTGTCCATCAGGGAAAGTTCCCGGGCGCGCTGTTCGTTTTCCTTCACAAACGCGGCAAGCCTTTCCGAGAAAAGTTCATCCATCTTTTCTCGAAAAAGGTGTTCCACGCTTTGCGCGATCCACTCCTTCACTTCCCTTTCGCTCACAGACGATCCGGCGAGGCTCATGAGACAGGCTCCTTCTTTCGGCGTGTTTCGATGAAACTCTAGCACCCATCCCTTCTGCTGGCAAGATCGCCCCAACCACTCCAGCTATGCCACAACCCCTGGGGCGCATGGAGGCGAAGCCGAAATGCGCCACCCATCCCATAGCCCAACCCGTGGCCATCCCACCACCCACCCGTAGGGCGGATGGAGGCAAAGCCGGAATCCGCCGCGATTAAAACCGAAACAAGGGAACCGTTCGGGCAACGGCACCTTCCCGAATCAGCCAGAATCGCCCATAGTGCTTGCGCACGGTATGTGATCTAAGCAAGCCGGAGGATTCAGGCTAATTGGATCCTAAATCGTGGGATTTTTTGACATTGACAAGGTGTTTTCCAAAGAGAGATCCATGAGTATGACATGGAATATGAAAAAAAATGTTCAGCCAAAAAAGGGACTTGAGCACTTCTTCCCCAGCTTGTCAAAATTCGAAAGGCGCCTCACGGACTCGGCGATCCTAAATAGGATCTTTCCACCCGTTCGAAACAGTTTTTCCTGCCAGGTCGATGAGGGTTCTTCTCAGTGCGTGGGATAAGCAGTGAGGGAGACCGCAGGCACCCACACGTCTTCCCTTCAAAAAAACGTGTCACAGAAGCCCGCGAAAGCAAATCTTGCTTGCGATTCTCATTGGCCGCGGCATAACCATAATCCTCTTTCAGATGGAGCTTGTGCCATTTAGCGAAAAGCAAAACAGCTGCTTAAAAACCTCTTCAACCGTAAGGTTTTTCCGGCTCTTTCTCACACGGCCAAAAACTCTCACCACAAAGGCCAAACTGTTTATTTTTTCCAGATAAGGCACAAAGTCGACAAAGCTCAGCGGCCGACGACCCCGCAAGCCGAAGACACAGCGGCTTCAGCGGTCCGCTGCAGCCCTTTGTTAGCCACTTTACTCTCCTATCAATTCCATCAATGCCTTTACAACCTTGGGGTGCAATATCTTTCCTTTGTGAAAAGGCAAAACAAATCTTTCGTTGTCTCTTTGGTATATCCTGTGACTCCCTTTACTCCCGATGTGTTCAAATCCGGCGTGAAAGAGTTTTTTCTCGGCCTCTTCTGGGGTAAGTTTGGGCAGCTTAGGCAACTTGTATCTCCATGGAGGTGGTCAATATTTCTTTACTCAGAAAGAGTTGCCTTTCCTCTGGGGATAATGTCTCTAAATAGAGTTGTATAGCTTCCTTTATATTGGATAAAACTTCCTCAAGAGAGTCTCCTTGACTGTGACATCCTTTGAGTTCTGGGCAATATGCATAATACCCGTACTGATCTAGCTCTATGACTATATTCACTTTCATTGTGTCTCTTCCTCCTTCTTTAACATAAAGTGTGCGATTCTTTGACATTGGCTATGTGTTTTCCAGAGCAGAGATTTCATGAAGATGACATTTAAGATGAAAACAAAATGTTCAGTCAAAAGAAGAGACTTGACAGCACCTCCGCCACGCCTTGTCAAAATGTGAAAGGCGCATGACTGACTCGGCGATCCTAAATAGGATCTTTCCACCCGTTCGAAACAGTGTTTCCTGCCATGTCGATAACGGTTCCTCTCCGTGTTGAGGGATAAGAGGGCAGGCAGACCGTAAGCACGCCCACCTCTTCCTTGAAGCATTCGTAGAGGTCATGGTCTTCGACGGGTTCAGCCTGATCGATTTGACACTTATCAGCTTTTTTTGTGGCATGGTCACATCCTAGCCTTTGGATTTGCATGGAATCGGCACTGGATCCATTGAATCTCTTTTTGATTCAGCAATGTAGCCCAAAGGGTGCGTTTTTTCCAGCATGAAATCGCACAATTTAGGTGTTGTTGATTTCGGCGTGGGGGGAAAGCTGAAATCCAGCCGGGGTGGAAATGTGTTGACAGGGGGTGGCTGGGTTTGGCATTGGAACGGGGCGGGTTTCAAGCCCGGGGGTGCATCGGTTGTTCCGGTGCACTTTTTGCTTGCCTTTGGCAGGGCCTTGTGATAGACAGGGCTGCTCTCGCACCCGGGTTGAAAAGCGGGAAGGCGGTTTGATTGGGGAGAGGTTCCCGAGTGGCCAAAGGGAGCAGACTGTAAATCTGCCGGCGACGCCTTCGGAGGTTCGAATCCTCCCCTCTCCACCATCAACTTGAACATGTAGGAGATAGTGGCAGCCAAAGCGGGCCATTGTCGTTCGAACTGCATGTACTGATCGAGCACAATCCCGTCTTACATGTCCGCCCCCTCGCGGTGTGGGCCCACGTAGCTCAGGAGGTAGAGCACTTCCTTGGTAAGGAAGAGGTTCACCGGTTCGAGCCCGGTCGTGGGCTCCATTTTTTTTGGAGCGAGGATGGGGCGCCTTCTGCCACAGACTCCGCGCCGTCCGGTTTATGCGTACCTAAGGTGAGGCTTGAGGACCCAGCGGTCCGACATGAAGATCGACTCTTGACGTGAGGAGGAAGTGCGATGGCGAAGAAGAAGTTTGAGCGGACGAAGCCGCACGTGAATGTGGGGACCATTGGTCACATTGACCATGGGAAGACGACGTTGACGGCGGCGATCACGAAGCAGTTATCGCTTCGTGGGAAGGCGGAGTTTGTGCCGTTTGATCAGATAGACAAGGCGCCGGAGGAGCGGGAGCGTGGGATTACGATAGCGACGGCGCATGTGGAGTATGAGACGGACAAGCGGCATTATGCGCATGTGGATTGTCCTGGGCATGCGGACTACATCAAGAACATGATCACGGGTGCGGCGCAGATGGACGGGGCCATTTTGGTGGTGGCGGCCGATGATGGTCCGATGCCGCAGACTCGGGAGCACATTTTGTTGGCGCGTCAGGTTGGGGTGCCGAACATTGTGGTGTTTTTGAACAAGGTGGACATGGTGGATGATCCGGAGCTGATTGAGTTGGTGGAGTTGGAGCTTCGGGAGTTGTTGAGCAAGTATGGATTTCCTGGGGATGAGGTACCGATTGTTAAGGGATCGGCTTTGAAGGCTTTGGAGTGTGATGATCCGTCGGCTCCGGAGGCGGCGCCGATTTTTGAGTTGATGGATGCGGTGGACAGTTACATACCGGATCCGGTGCGGGATATTGACAAGCCGTTTTTGATGCCCATCGAGGATGTGTTTTCCATCAGTGGACGGGGCACGGTGGTGACGGGCCGTGTGGAGCGTGGTGTGATTTCGGTGGGTGATGAAGTGGAGATTGTGGGGTTTCGGCCCACGATGAAGACGGTGTGTACGGGCGTGGAGATGTTTCGCAAGACCTTGGATCGCGGGGAGGCTGGGGACAACATTGGTGTGTTGCTTCGGGGGATCAAGCGAGACGAGGTGGAGCGTGGCCAGGTGGTGGCGAAACCTGGAAGCATTACGCCGCACACGAAGTTTAAGGCTGAGGTGTATGTGTTGAAGAAGGAGGAAGGGGGTCGGCACACGCCGTTTTTCCCTGGGTATCGGCCTCAGTTTTATTTTCGGACCACGGACGTGACGGGGGTGGTGACGTTGCCTGAGGGTGTGGAGATGGTGATGCCCGGGGACAACGTGAATATGGAAGTGCATTTGATCGCCCCGGTGGCTTTGGAAAAGGAGCTTCGGTTTGCGATTCGCGAAGGCGGACGCACCGTCGGAGCCGGCGTGGTCACCGACATTATCGAGTAAAGCCCGAAGCCCGCATGGGCTTTGAGACGGAAAAGGTGAAAAGACGATGCGAGTATTGGTCACTTTGGCGTGCCAGGAGTGTAAACGGCGCAACTACACGACCACGAAAAACAAGAAGACAACCCCGGATCGTCTGAGCTTTCGCAAGTATTGCAAGTTCTGCAACGCTCATACGGTTCATAAGGAAACCAAGTGAACGTAGCCAAGACGATGAAGGCACACAGGCTGAATCGCGGCGTGGACGAAGGTGGACGAAACTTGGAGACGAACAAGAAAGTCCCGGTCAAAAAATCTAAGGACGGTTCCGTGGAAGCCAAGGAAGCGGCGGCCTTGAAAAAGAAGGCACCGCGCAAGGCCGGGCCCGCCGAGCCGAGCCTCTGGACACGTTTTCAGACATACCTGCGTGAAGTGGTCTATGAGCTGCGCAAGGTGGTGTGGCCGTCCCGCAAGGAAACCATCGGCTCCACGTCCGTGGTGGTGATCATCGTGATCCTTTGCGGGATTTATTTGGGCATTGTGGATTTCATCTTAGCCCGGTTTGTGAGGTTTCTCATCGGCTGAGTCGCCAAAGCCTGAGTGGGGTTGAGGCTTAAGGGGAGCGGGAGAAAAGGCGTGGCAAAGCAGTGGTATATTGTCCATACCTATTCGGGGTTTGAGCAGAAGGTCAAGGCCAGTCTGGAAGAGCGCATCAAGGCGGCGGGAAAGTCCGAATACTTCGGTCAGATTCTGGTGCCCACCGAAAAGGTGGTGGAACTTGTCAAGGGAGAACGCCGCTCCTCTTCACGAAAGTTCTATCCCGGCTACATTCTGGTCCAGATGGAACTCAACGACGAGACCTGGCACCTGGTACGCCACACGCCGAAAGTGACCGGGTTTATCGGCAGCCAGGAAAAACCCATTCCGCTTACCGATGAGGAAGCTCAGGCCATCCTGCAGCAGATGGAAGAAGGAGTTCAGAAGCCTCGACCCAAGTACCAGTTCGAAAAAGGCGACGAAGTGCGTGTGGTGGACGGACCGTTCGCCAGTTTTCATGGGGTCGTGGACCAGGTGATTCCGGAAAAGGGAAAGGTTCGCGTGCTGGTATCCATTTTCGGTCGTTCCACTCCGGTGGAATTGGATTTTGTGCAGGTCCAACGCCTGTAGGCCTTTGACGGTCGCCTCTTGTTCCTGTTTTTGGGCATGAGGTGTCGGTTCAAGGGCATGAGACCATAGGGGAGTTAATGTCACATGGCAAAAAAGGTGATTGCAAACGTTAAATTGCAGATTCCGGCCGGCCAGGCCAATCCGTCCCCTCCCGTGGGGCCGGCTTTGGGTCAGCACGGTGTCAACATCATGGAATTCTGCAAGGCATTCAATGCCAGAACTCAGGGTCAGGAAGGGATGATCATTCCCGTGATCATCACCGTCTACGGGGATCGTTCCTTTACCTTTATCACCAAGACCCCGCCTGCCTCGGTGCTTTTGAAAAAGGCGGCCAAGATCGCTAAAGGGTCCAGTGAACCCAACCGGGACAAGGTGGGCAAGGTGACCAGGGCTCAGGTGGAAGAAATCGCCAAGCTCAAGATGCCCGATCTCAACGCTCGAGACCTGGCGGCGGCCATTCGCACCATCGAGGGCACGGCACGCAGCATGGGAATCGTTATCGAATAATCCGTGGGCTGTCGCCGCAGTCTGGTGACAGCGTGGGTCGGTTGGAGAGAAGGAAATGCCGAAGCGAGGGAAAAAATATCGCGCTGCGCTTGAAAAGGTGGATCGAACCAAGCGCTATACTTTTGAAGAAGGCCTCAATCTGGCGCTCCAGTGTGCGTACGCGTCCTTTGACGAAACCTTGGACATCGCCGTCAAGCTGGGAGTGGATCCTCGCCATGCGGACCAGATGGTTCGTGGCACGGTGGTGCTTCCCAATGGTTTGGGAAAGGTGGTGCGTGTGGCCGTTTTCGCCAAGGGTGAAAAGGTCAAGGAAGCCTTGGACGCCGGAGCCGATGTGGCCGGCGGGGAAGAACTCATCGAAAGAATCAAGGAAGGCTGGATGGAGTTCGACAAGGCCGTGGCCACCCCGGACATGATGGGGCAGGTGGGCAAGATCGGAAAGATTTTGGGACCTCGAGGCCTCATGCCCAACGCCAAACTGGGCACCGTGACCTTTGATGTGGCCAAGGTGGTTCAGGAAATCAAAGCGGGCAAGGTGGACTTTCGCGTGGAAAAAACCGGCATCGTGCATGCTCCCATGGGAAAAGTCTCTTTCGGCCCGGAAAAACTTTTGCAAAACATTTCCACCTTTATTGACACTCTGATTCGGCTGAAACCCACGGCCGCCAAGGGGACGTATCTACGAGGAATCGCCATTTCCACCACCATGGGACCCGGCATTCGCATCGACCCTCTGGCCGTGAAAAGCATCCTGGGCTAAATTCCAGGAAAGCAGACACTCGTAAACTGCCGTTGGGTGCTTTCACGCATCTGAGACCGTAGGTACATCGGGAAGGTGTTTAAATCCGTTCGGAAAACAAGGCGCCGACGAACGGGACCTACCGAGGTGGTGAAAAGACCAACGGGATCGTTCCATGTGGACCATGCGTTGAGGAAAGCACGCCGGCAGAGGAAAGGAGGGATGAGAGAGCTTGGAGAGAGTCAAGAAAGAACAGTTGGTCGCCGAGCTGCACGAAAAGCTGCAGCGAGCCAGCGCCGCCATTCTCACCGATTTCAAAGGCTTGAGTGTCGCCGAGATCACCACGCTGCGTGATAATCTTGCCCAGCAGGGCGTGGAGTTCAAGGTTGTCAAGAACACGCTGATGCGTATCGCCGCTAAGGGCACAGGGGCTGAAGTGGTGGAACCCTTGTTGAAGGGGACCAACGCTGTGGCCATCGCCTACGGTGATCCGGCGGTGTCGGCCAAGGTGCTCAAAGCCTTCAGCAAACAAAATGACAAGTTCAAGGTGAAGGGTGGTGTCCTGGGCACCCAAGTGCTCAGTGTGGATGACGTGCTCGCTCTGGCGGAACTGCCGTCCCGCGAAGAACTCTTGGCCAAATTGCTGGGAACGCTCCATGCCGTGCCGACGGCCCTTGTGCGGGTGCTCAGTGGAGTTCCGCGGGCCTTTGTGGGCGTGCTGGCTGCTATTCAAAGGGAAAAAGAAAACGCATAGGACGCAAGGAGGATCATTCGCATGTCGGAAATTACCAAGGAAGATGTCATCAAGTTTATCGAAAACATGACCGTGTTGGAACTCAGCCAGCTGGTGAAAGAGCTGGAAGACCGTTTTGGTGTGAGCGCCGCGGCTCCGGTGGCCGTGGCCGCCGTGGCGGCGGCTCCTGGTGCTGAAGCCGCACCGGTGGAAGAAAAGACGGAATTTGACGTGGTCATCACCGCCGTGGGCGACAAGAAGATCAATGTCATCAAGGAAGTGCGTGCGGTGACCAACCTCGGCCTTAAGGAAGCCAAAGACCTGGTGGAAAACCTTCCCGGCGTGGTGAAGGAAGGAATTCCCAAGGCGGAAGCCGAAGAAATCGCCAAGAAACTCACGGAAGCCGGAGCGACCGTGGAAATCAAGTGATCCCAGTTTTCGGCCTGCCGTGTGTCGGAAGTCCTCACCCTGGGGTGAGGCTTCCGATTTTTCCTTTCAGAATGTCGGTGCCACCGAAGATTTCGCGTTGCGCGGAATCCAGGTGGCTTTGTCGCCCTTGTAACCCAGTGGCGACGTTATTTCTCAAAAATGGCAGGAGATGTCATGGCAACTGCTCTGAGCCAAGAGTATCGGGTTCGAAAGAGTTTCGGGAAGATCAAAAAGATCGTGGACATCCCGAACCTAATCCAGATGCAGAAAGAGTCCTATGCCAGCTTTCTTCAGATGGACGTGGCTCCCGACAAACGGGCGAGAAAAGGTCTTCAGGAAGTTTTTGAAAGTGTTTTTCCCATTGAAGATTTCAGTCAGACGGCTTCGCTTCAGTTCGCCCAGTACAGTTTCGGGGAAATCAAGTACGACGTGGAAGAATGCCTGGCTCGTGGCATGACCTACGAAGCTCCCCTGAAGATCGTCGTCCGTTTGGCGGTCTTTGACGTGGACAAAGAAACCGGGCATCGCTCCATTCGCGACATCAAGGAGCAGGAGATCTATTTCGGAACCCTGCCCATGATGACCGAAAACGGCACGTTCATCATCAACGGCACCGAACGCGTCATTGTCAGCCAGCTGCATCGGTCTCCGGGCATCTTTTTCGACCACGATCGTGGCAAGACCCATTCCAGCGGCAAGATTTTGTACTCCGCTCGCGTCATTCCTCTCAGAGGGTCCTGGCTGGACTTTGAATTCGATCCCAAGGACATCCTCTATGTGCGTATTGACAGGCGTCGTAAACTTCCCGCCACCGTCTTTTTGAAGGCGTTGGGCTACGCCACCGAGGAACTGCTGAACTTCTTTTATCGCACGGAAAAAATCTTTCTGATCGACGCAGAAAACGCGGAGAAGGAACTCAACAGAGAAACCCTAGAAGGCACCAAGGCTCCCGCAGACATCGTCCATCCGGTCACAGGCGAAGTCATTGCCAAGAAAAACCGAAAGCTCGGCAAACAACTTCTGAAAAAGCTCGAAGAACTGGGTATTCAAAGACTTCCCATAAGGACCGAGGAAATCGTCGGTCAGGTCCTGGCCCATGATGTCATTGACTACAGCACCGGAGAGATCATCGCCGAGTGCAACCAGGAAATCACACCGATTCTTCTGGATCTTTTTTTGGAAAAAGGCATCAAGGAACTGGAGCTGTTGCATCTTCAGGGTCAGGATGTGAGCCCGGCGTTTCGAAACACGCTGCTTCAGGACAAGGTAAACAGCCGCAAAGATGCTCTTTTGGAAATTTACCGCAAACTTCGTCCCAGCAATCCAGCAGCGGAAGAGGTGGCCACGGAATTCTTTAACAATTTGTTCTTCAACCCTGAACAGTACGATCTTTCCGAAGTGGGGCGGTTGAAGCTGAATCATCAGCTGGGCTTGAACTTTCCTCTTGAACAACGCACCCTGACACGGGAAGACATTCTGGAAGCCGTCAAACGCCTTATTTACCTCAAGGAGACTCAAGGCCCGGTGGATGACATCGACAACCTGGGCAATCGAAGAGTCCGAGCCGTAGGAGAACTCCTGGAAAACCAATACCGCATTGGTTTGGTGCGCATGGAACGGGCCATCAAAGAGCGCATGAGCCTGCAGGAAATCGAAGCCCTCATGCCCCATGACCTCATCAACGCCAAGCCGGTCTCGGCGGTGGTCAAGGAGTTTTTCGGCACCAGTCAGCTGTCTCAGTTCATGGATCAGACCAATCCCCTTTCGGAAGTGACCCACAAGAGGCGTTTGAGCGCCTTGGGTCCAGGGGGGCTTACGCGGGAGCGAGCGGGTTTTGAGGTGCGTGACGTGCACCCGACCCACTACGGCCGTATTTGCCCCATCGAAACACCGGAAGGTCCGAATATCGGCTTGATTGTCTCACTGTCGACCTATGCTCGAGTGAATCCCTACGGGTTTATTGAAACACCTTATCGCAAGGTGCAGCACAAGACCGTAAGCAAAGAGGTGGAATACCTCACGGCCATGGAAGAAAAGGACTACCCCATCGCCCAGGCCAACGCTCCTTTGGATGAAGACGGGCGTTTCATTCGAGATGAGGTGTCCGCTCGCGTGGCCGGTGAATTCATGCTGGTGCCTCCGGAAGAGATTCGCTACATGGACGTGTCTCCGAACCAGCTGGTGAGTGTTTCCGCCTCCTTGATTCCCTTTCTGGAACACGACGACGCCAACCGCGCCCTGATGGGTTCCAACATGCAACGCCAGGCCGTGCCCCTGATTCAGACGCGAGCTCCCTTGGTGGGAACAGGCATGGAAAGGATTGTGGCCCGAGACAGCGGTGTCGTGATTGTGGCCAAACGGGACGGTATCGTGGAGTATGTGGATGCCAGCCGCATAGTGGTGCGGGCTGCGGAAACGGAAAGCAGCCGGGACAGCGGCGTGGATATCTATAAGCTCATCAAATTCAAGCGGTCCAATCAGAACACCTGCTTGAATCAAAAGCCTCTGGTGCGTGCCGGCCAGACCGTTCGAAAGGGGCAGATCATTGCCGACGGGGCTTCGACGGATCACGGCGAACTGGCTCTGGGCCGCAATGTGATGATCGCCTTCATGAGCTGGGGCGGGTACAACTTTGAAGATTCCATTTTGGTCAGCGAACGCATTGTGCGAGACGATGTGTTCACATCCATTCATATCGAGGAATTCGAAGTTCTGGCCAGAGACACGAAGCTGGGCAAAGAAGAGATCACACGAGACATTCCCAACGTGGGAGAGGAGGCCCTTAAGAATCTGGACGACAGCGGCATTGTGCGTATCGGCGCCTATATCCGCCACAACGATATTCTCGTGGGCAAAGTGACACCCAAAGGCGAAAGCCAGCTTACCCCGGAAGAAAAACTGCTGCGGGCGATCTTTGGAGAAAAAGCAAGCGATGTTAAAGACACATCACTTCGGGTGCCTCCGGGTGTCGAAGGCATTGTCATTGATGCCAAGGTCTTTTCCCGCAAAGGTGTGGACAAGGATGAACGCACGCGCATGATCGAAGACGAAGAAATTGCGCGTCTGGAAAAAGATCAGCGCGATGAGCTGGAAATCATTCGAAAGAGTGTGGCCAAACGTATCGCCGCTTTGTTTGCCGGAAAAACCAGTGCCGTCACCATCAAGGACGGAAAGAAAGTCTATGTGAAAAAAGGTGATCCCATCACCGACGAGGTGCTTTTGGATCTTCCCACGCGGTTTTGGAATCAGTTGCAAGCCTCGGAAGACCCGGCCCTGACCATGGAAGTGGAGCGCATCACGGATCATTACCGTGAACAGGTGGGACTGGTGCAATCCCTCTTTGAAGAAAAGATCAACAAGCTCAGAAAAGGGGATGAACTGCCGCCGGGTGTCATCAAGATGGTCAAGGTTTATGTGGCCGTCAAACGGAAACTCCAGGTGGGTGACAAAATGGCGGGGCGCCACGGCAACAAAGGTGTCGTTTCCAGGATTTTACCCATTGAAGACATGCCTTACTTCGCGGACGGAACCCCTGTAGACCTGGTGCTGAATCCTCTGGGCGTGCCTTCACGTATGAACGTGGGGCAGGTGCTGGAAACCCATCTGGGGTGGGCGGCCAAAGGTTTGGGAGAACAACTGGCGAAACTGATAGAAGCCTACAAGGAAAAGGAGACTCTCGAAGAGAAGCTGCGACGTATCTATAACCAGTTGGAATTCGACAGCTATTTTAAGGATGCTGAGCCCAAGGATCTGCAAGCGCTTTTGCCGCACCTTCGTGAAGGGCTTCATGTGGCTTCCCCGGTTTTTGACGGTGCCGAAGAGGCCGAAATTCGAGATTTTCTTAAGGAGGCAGGACTTCCCGAAACGGGTCAGACGATTCTCTACGACGGTCGCACGGGGGAACCCTTTGACCAACCGGTCACCGTCGGCATCATGTACATGCTCAAGTTGCACCACCTGGTGGACGACAAGATTCATGCGCGCTCCATCGGACCTTACTCCCTGGTGACCCAGCAGCCTTTGGGCGGTAAGGCCCAGTTCGGAGGCCAAAGGCTGGGTGAGATGGAAGTGTGGGCCATGGAAGCCTATGGGGCGGCTTATGCGCTCCAGGAGTTCTTGACGGTGAAATCGGACGATCTGGCAGGAAGAACACGTATGTACGAAAAGATCGTCAAAGGGGACAATACCTTGGAAGCCGGGTTGCCGGAATCCTTTAATGTCCTGGTCAAAGAGCTCCAAGCCCTCGCTTTGGACGTTCAGTTGTTGAGCGAAGAGGAAGGCGAGGAAGAATAGATTCGCGTCAGTTGGTCGTCCTGATCCTGTCGGGGCTTTCCTCAGGGATGATCCCATGAAGAAAGCCGGTTGGGGACAGGGCATGACGCACAAGGAGGAACCCTTGAAAGAGCTTTATCCTTACTTCATGAAACCGACGGATCCCCTTCACTTTGACGCCGTGAAGATCATGCTGGCGTCACCGGAAAAGATTCGCGAATGGTCTCACGGTGAAGTGAAGAAACCGGAAACCATCAATTACCGCACCTTCAAGCCGGAACGGGACGGGCTTTTCTGTGCCAAGATTTTCGGCCCTACCAAAGACTATGAGTGTAACTGCGGTAAATATAAGAGAATGAAACACCGGGGTGTGGTGTGCGAAAAGTGCGGCGTGGAGGTCATTCAGTCCAAGGTGCGTCGTGAACGCATGGGGCACATTGAGCTGGCGGCTCCTGTGGCCCACATCTGGTTTTTGCGCAGCCTGCCCAGCAAGATCGGAAACCTTTTGGACCTTACCATGAGGGATCTGGAAAGGGTCCTGTATTTCGACTCTTATATCATCCTGGATCCCGGAGAAGTTCCCGGACTGAAGAAATACGATCTGCTCAGTGAAGAGAAGTATCGCAGCCTTGTTCAGGAGTACGGGGCCGGTTTTCGTGCCGGGATCGGCGCCGAAGCCATTCGGGAATTATTGGCCGAATTGGATCTGGCGGCCTTGGCTCGAGAACTGCGCACCGAAATGATGGAAACTTCGTCCGTGGCCAAGCGCAAGAAATTGGCCAAGCGTCTGAAAGTGATCGAAGCCTTTAAGGATTCGGACAATCAGCCGGAATGGACCATCATGAACGTCATTCCGGTCTTGCCTCCGGATCTCCGGCCTTTGGTGCCTTTGGACGGAGGTCGGTTTGCCACAAGCGACCTGAACGATTTGTACCGGCGCGTCATCAACCGAAACAACCGCCTCAAGAGGCTGATGGACCTCAATGCGCCCGATATCATCATTCGAAATGAGAAACGTATGCTTCAGGAAGCCGTGGATGTTCTTTTTGACAACGGACGCCGCGGCAAAACCATTACGGGTGCCAACAAAAGGCCGCTCAAGTCCTTGAGTGACATGCTCAAGGGTAAGCAAGGCCGGTTCCGCCAGAATCTTCTCGGCAAACGTGTGGACTATTCCGGCCGTACCGTGATCGTGGTGGGACCGAACCTGCGGCTGCATCAGTGCGGCTTGCCCAAAAAGATGGCCTTGGAGCTTTTCAAGCCCTTTGTCTACAACAAGCTGGAAGAAAAGGGCCATGTGGGGACCATCAAAGCCGCCAAGAGGATGGTGGAAAAGGAAACCCCGGAGGTTTGGGACACCTTGGATGAGGTGGTGCGGGAGTTTCCTGTGATGCTCAACCGAGCCCCGACCTTGCACCGACTGGGCATTCAGGCCTTTGAACCCATCCTGATCGAAGGCAAGGCTATTCAGTTGCACCCCTTGGTGTGTACAGCCTTCAACGCGGACTTTGACGGGGACCAGATGGCGGTGCATGTGCCGCTTTCCATTGAAGCCCAAGCGGAAGCCCGCGTGCTTATGATGTCCACCAACAACATCTTGAGCCCGGCTCATGGGGGACCGATCATTGTGCCGTCCCAGGACATTGTTCTTGGGCTTTATTACATGACTCGGGAAAGACCCTTTGCCAAGGGCGAAGGGCGCAGCTTTTCCGGTGTGGAAGAAGTGCGCTGCGCCTATGACGCTGGCGAAGTGCATCTGCATGCGCGCATCAAGGTTCGCCTCCATGGCCGTTTATTGGAAACCACCGTGGGGCGCGCTCTGTTATGGGAGACCATCAGCGGTATTTTGGACGAACCCTTGAGCAAGGATGCTTCGCTCTTTCCCGAAATCTTTCAGCGGATCAACAAGGTCATGACCAAGAAAGCCTTGCTGGACCTTATCGATTTCAGTTACCGCAGGGCCGGAGAAAAGGCCACGGTCATCCTGGCGGACCGACTGAAAGACCTGGGGTACGCTCAAGCCACGCGATCGGGATTGTCCATTGCCATCAAGGACATGACCATTCCGTTGCGGAAATCGGAAATCATTGAAAAGGCTTTTGAAGAAGTTCGAGAGATTGAACGTCAGTACAATGAAGGTTTGATCACCGGCGGTGAAAAATACAATAAGGTTGTGGATATTTGGGCCAAAGCCACGGACAGTGTGGCCGCCGAGATGATGAAGGAAATCGAAACGGAAATTGTGGAAGGTCCTGACGGACAAAAGGCTCAAACCACTTCTTACAACCCTATTTTCATGATGGCGGACTCCGGGGCTCGGGGCAGCAAAGACCAGATGCGGCAGCTTTCGGGAATGCGCGGTCTGATGGCCAAGCCTTCCGGGGAAATCATCGAAACCCCTATCACGGCCAATTTCCGTGAAGGGCTCACTGTGCTTCAGTACTTCATCTCCACACACGGGGCACGAAAAGGTCTGGCCGACACAGCCCTCAAGACGGCCAACTCAGGGTATCTTACTCGACGCTTGGTGGATGTGTCTCAGGACGTCATTATCACCGAGCAGGACTGCGGCACCATGGACGGCATCCTGGCCGAAGCGCTTTTGGAAGCCGGAGAAATCATTCAACGGCTGGGTGAAAGAATCCTGGGCCGGGTGGCTTTGGAAGACATCGTGGATCCCGTCACAGGCGACATTCTGGTGCATGCGGGTGAGGAAATCGATGAGGAAGGAGTCAAGAAGATCGAAGATGCCGGTATCGAAAAGGTCCCCATCCGCTCCATCCTCACGTGCCAGAGCCGTCATGGGGTTTGTGCGACCTGTTACGGACGGGACTTGGCACATGGCAAGAGGGTTCAGATCGGTGAAGCCATCGGCATCATCGCCGCTCAGTCCATCGGGGAACCCGGCACCCAGCTGACCATGCGGACCTTCCACATTGGTGGGACCGCCAGCAAGCGCATTGAGCAGACGGCCATTCAGAACCGGTATCCGGGTCAGGTGAAGTTCGTCAACCTTAACACGGTGCTCAACCGCGAAGGCGACCTGGTGGCCATGAACCGCAATGGAGAGATTGCCATCGTGAGTGAAACCGGTCGTGAGCGGGAACGTTACATCATTGTCTACGGGGCCAAGCTTAAAGTTCGAGACGGCCAGTGGGTGGAACCGGAAACCCTGTTGGCGGAATGGGATCCTTACTTCACGCCTATTCTTACCGACGTGCAGGGAACGGTGAAATTTGGAGACATCATCGAAGGGGTGACCATGCAGGAAAGGCTGGATCCCGTCACGGGGAAATCCAGCAAAGTGGTGGTGGAAGTTCGAGAAGGCGATATGCGGCCTCGTGTCTCCATCAAGGATGAGAAAGGCCGAACGGCTCGTGTCGGGGACGGTGGCCATGCCCGGTACTATATGCCCGTAGGCGCCATTCTCATGGTCAATGAAGGGGACTCGGTTTTTCCCGGCGATGTGTTGGCCCGAATTCCTCGAGAAACCACCAAAACCAAAGACATCACCGGTGGTTTGCCTCGTGTGGCCGAACTTTTTGAAGTGCGCAAACCCAAGGAACATGCGGTCATTACGGAAATTGAAGGTGTGGTGAGTTTCGGTAAAGACGCTAAAGGAAAGCGCAAGGTTATCGTTACTCCCGAAGTGGGTGAGCCTCGGGAGTATCTTATTCCCAAGGGCAAACATATCAGTGTGCATGAAGGCGACTATGTCCGGGCCGGGGAACCCCTTATGGACGGGTCTCCCAATCCTCACGATGTGTTGAACGTGCTTGGGGAAAAGGAACTGGCCAAGTACCTGGTCAACGAAGTGCAACAGGTGTACCGGCTTCAGGGTGTGAAGATCAACGATAAGCACATCGAAGTCATTGTGCGGCAGATGCTTCGCCGTGTGCGCATCACCAACCCGGGCGATTCGGATTTCCTGCTTGGGGAACATGTGGAAAAGCATGTCTTTGAAGAGGTGAACCGAAAACTGGAAGCGGAAGGGAAAATGCCTGCGGCGGCGGAACCTTTGCTGCTGGGTATCACCAAGGCATCCTTGAGCACGGAAAGTTTCATTTCGGCAGCGTCTTTCCAAGAGACCACCAAGGTGCTGACGGACGCTGCGGCCGCCGGCAAGGTGGACCGTCTGCGGGGCCTCAAGGAAAACGTTATCATGGGAAGACTGATTCCGGCGGGAACAGGGATGAAGCGTTATCGAAAGCTTCATGTGAGCACCGAGGCCTTGCAGGAAACCTGATCCCAGGGAAGCGGCTTCAAAGGCTGAAAACGCTTGACAAGGTTCAGGCGACTCTGTAGATAGAGGTGTTTCTGAGCCTAGGGGCTCTAGGACAATAAGTTTCTGAAATTAATGCGATCTGGAGTTGGTGGAGAAAACAGGGATGCCCACGATCAATCAGTTGGTGCGAAAGGGAAGAGAAAAGGTTCGCAGGAAATCGAGCACTCCGGCGCTTCAGAGCTGCCCGCAGAAGCGGGGTGTGTGTGTCCGCGTCTATACGACGACCCCAAAGAAGCCGAACTCGGCTCTGCGAAAGATCGCCCGTGTGCGGCTGACCAACGGCATCGAAGTGACCTCGTATATTCCAGGAATCGGCCACAATCTGCAGGAGCATTCCGTGGTGTTGATTCGTGGTGGGCGTGTGAAGGACTTGCCCGGCGTACGTTACCACATTATTCGTGGAACCTTGGATGCTTTGGGTGTCGCCAACCGCAAACAGGGCCGATCCAAGTACGGGGCCAAGCGGCCGAAGTAAGACGTTGAGACAAGCCAAGGCGGGCCATGGCCCTGCTGAGGGCCATGGCTTCTCTTTTGCCGTAAACGATGGACGAGGTTGAGGAAGGCAATGCCACGTAGAAGAGAAGTTGCGAAGCGGGAAGTGCTTCCGGACCCCAAATACAACAGCCGGTTGGTGGCCAAGTTCATCAACAATATCATGCGTCAAGGCAAGAAGAGTGTGGCGGAACGCATTCTTTACGGAGCCTTTGAAGTCATTGAAAGGCGCAGCAAGCAGGACCCTCTGGAAGTTTTTCATAAGGCCATGGAACATGTGCGGCCCATCATCGAAGTGAAATCCAGACGGGTAGGCGGCGCCACGTACCAGGTGCCTGTGGAAGTGCGCAGCGACCGCCGGGACGCCTTGGCCATGCGCTGGATTATTTCCTACGCCAAAAACCGGTCGGAAAAGACCATGACCGACAAGTTGGCGGGGGAACTGTTGGATGCTTCCCAGAACCGGGGTGGAGCGGTCAAGAAAAGGGAAGACACGCACCGCATGGCCGAAGCTAACAAGGCTTTCGCCCATTATCGCTGGTAGGTGATCGAAAGGCCTCACGCGGCCGCAAGTAA
>FWPU01001986.1_pt1 | contig 57137 bp, 40 predicted proteins | sample 2228361 | NCBI WGS metagenome assembly FWPU01 (sample SAMEA103939777, study PRJEB20133) | metagenome | reverse complement strand
AGACCTTGCAAAATTCGTCGAAGCCACCCCCTTGGCCATCCTGGTGGTGGTCTTGACCTCCCTGGACCTGCTGCGGCTCACCCCCATCTTTGGGACCAGGATGGCTCTGGCACTTCCCTCTTACTTGGCCGGTTTGCTCTGGCTGGATCGGAAACCTACAGCCACCCTTATGGCTCAATGGCTGGGCTCTGCCAGCCACGATCAGCTTACCCGGCTGTTGCAGGATGACGGCTGGAGGGCCTCCACCGTAACCCTCGCATTCATCCGGCTGATCCAAGAGACCTTCAGACGGGGTTGGCTGATCCTGGATGATACCCATCTACCGAGGCCCCGTAGCAAGAAGGTGGAAGGGGCATACTGGGATTTCGATTCCAACCTCAAGCGCAACGTCATGGGTTACCGCCTCGTGGTGGTGCTCTGGACCAACGGAGTCTGGAAGATCCCCGTGGCCTTCGCCTTCTGGCACAAGAAGGGGGTGCGCCCCAAGTACAGGAGCAAGAACGAGATCGCCCGGGTGCTGTTGCGCTGGGTACTCCACCAGGGAATCCGTCCCAAATACTTGGCCTTCGATGCCTGGTATGCCTCCAGAAAGAACATCTCGTTGATGGTGAAGGACTTGGGGTTGAAGATAGTCACAAGGCTCAGATGCAACTATCGGCTCAACTACGAAGGACGCAAGTTGCGGGCCGACACGATCGGACGCCGGGTTCTTTCGGCCGCCCGCGCATACCGCTTTTCGTCCCTTGGGGACCGCTGGGCTCGTGCGGCTGCGGTGCAGTTCGGAGGGGTCGGGGAGATGACCTTCGTGGTGGTCAAAGACGACCTCGACGGAGAGAGGGGATCCCGAAAGTACCTCCTGAGCAGCACCCCGCGCCTCGGAGCGCAGGACGTGGTCCTCGAATATAAAAGTCGGTGGGCCATTGAGGAGTGGTTCGAGCTCCTCAAGCAACACGCGGGCCTGGCAGGGTACCAAGGGCGGAAGCTGGTGGGCGCGGAGCATCACGTCGCGCTGGCGGCGCTCGCCGGTCTGGTGCTGGACCATGTGAGGTTGGGCACCGGGATGACCGCGGCAGAGGCGAAGATGGCGCTTCAGCGACTCTTGGTCGTGGAAACGACCGGAGGCGAGAGGCGCATGGCGGTTCTTCGCCCCGTGAGGGTGCGCGACGCCGAGGAACTCGACGCCGTGAAGAAGGAGTTGCGGCCGCAACTGTCGCGGGTGGCGGGCGTGGAACTTATGCCCTTGGATAGACTGTCTCATGCTGCGTAACTCGTGTAACTTAATTGGCAGCCGACGCAGGTTGGCCCACTGACTAAATAGCTTTTCTCGATTATTGAACATGGCCGCGGGCGCCGGCGTGGCAGGAGATGCTGGAAACAGCGGGTCCCTCCCGCTACCGTACTGGTTGAGATTGCAGAGGTACGGAGATGAGAGGGAAACCCGCCGTTGGCCGTCATTCTACCCACCCGGCCCCAGGGAAGTCCAGGAAGAGGAAACGGGGCATTTCTGGAGCGCTTCCGCTGAGCCGGCAAGCTCGCCGGGCCCTGGAACGCGAATTGCGCCACGCTCGGGATGCCCCCTTCGCCAAACGGTGCATGATCGTGCTCGGGCGTAGCCGGGGATGGAGCTACAGGCGGATCGCCGAGGCCACCGGCGTAGCGCTGGGAACCGTTCCCGCCGTGTTGCAACGCTGGAAGAAGTATGGACCGCTGGGCCTGATCGACCGGCGTGAAGACAACGGTGAGGTGAAGGTCGACGAGAAGTTCTTGGACAGGCTCTGGGAGGTCCTGGAGCATCCGGCCAGCCACTATGGATGGCCGCGGCCGACCTGGACGATCGAGCTCTTGATCCTGACCCTGGCGGAGAAGACCGGGGTGAGGGTCAGCCGATCCACCATGAGCCGGGCCCTCAAAAGGATCGGGGCACGGAAAGGGCGGCCCAAACCCATCGTTTTGTGCCCCTGGAGCAAGGCACGCAGGACCCGGCGGCTCAACCAGATCCGCCGGCTGGTGGAGCAGGTCAGACCCCGCGAGGTGGTCCTGTGGTCCGATGAGGTAGACATCCACCTGAACCCGAAGATCGGATCGGACTGGATGCTTCCGGCCCAACAGCGCCCCTTGGTCACACCGGGGAAGAACCAGAAGCGCTACCTCGCAGGCGCGATGAACTCCCGGACGAAGAAGCTCACCTGGGTGACGGGGGAGCGGAAGACGAGCCGCCTCTTCATGGACCTGATCCTCAAGCTGTGTCGGGACACGAGTTACGCAGCATGATGCAAATCGTGTGAGATATTAGGAGCCACTGCCTCCATCGGTTGCGGCTTCTGAACCGTCAGAGCCTTGGGCGGCCTCCCCCCCCGGGGGCCGTTTTTCGGTCTCCTGGGGCCCATTTTGAAGAGCTTGCGCGTGAGCCTGAGGATCGACTGCGAGCGCAACACCTCCTGCCGCAGCCGGCGGTTGCGCTCCTCGAGGTCCCGAGACTCCCAAAGCGGGTTCCTCGCCCGGCCCCCGCAGAGGCTCGCTTCCGCCGCCATGACCATCCCCTTGAGGAGCTGGCCTTCCAGCTTGTAGTACTGGATTTGTTTCAGGCCGGTTTCCTGGCAGATCTCGCTCACCGTCTTTTCCCCCCACAGCGCCTGCAGCACCGCCAGGATGCGCGCCTTCACTTCCGGGCTTTTGAGTTCCATCTTCTCCACGGGGTTCTTTCTTCTCGGCATGAGGGTCCTCCGACAGATTGATTTTCTCCAGCTCCCGGTTCCCGACGTTGACGACCACTTCGCTCCCTTGCTGCTGGACCACCACCGCCTGGTCGCCCATGCGACCCACCATGTAGAAGGGCTTGGTCGGTTCCTTCCCGACGGCGAGGCGCTCGGCGTTTTCCCGCACCCCGTTCTCGATCGTCGAGCGGACCTGCTGGGCCATCTTGAAGTAGCGATCCGCCGGCGCGGCGCCGTCGATCCCCTGGTGCGGGCGCTGGAAGTTGTAGTAGCTGTCGATCCAGCTGGAAGGGGGACTTCCCGCGCCAGGAATAGTACTGCCGGCCCTGGTCGGAGAGGATTTCCTTCGGAGCTCCGTACTGAGCGATCGCGTTCCGGAGCACTTCCAGGACCTGGGCCGATCCCTGCGCGGCGTGCAACCCCCAACCGACGATATACCTCGAGTAGTCGTCGAGAAAGCCGATCAGGTATACCTTCTGGCCGCGGGCGACGGTCCACATCGTGATGTCCGTCTGCCAGAGCTGGTTGGGTTCCGAGCGCTCGAAGGAGCGGACGACCTCCTTGCGCCGGCGTTTCCGGGGCTTCTTGGGGACGAGGTTGGCTTCCTTGAGGGTCTTCTTGACCTGGCTCTCGGTCACCGGCAGGAGTTTCGTCCGACGAAGCCACTGCGTGAGGCGCGGGATTCCGAACCAGGAGAACTCCTTCTTGGTCTTGAGGATCTCGGGCTCCAGCTTTTTCCGCAGGGGGTCGTCTTGGGGCAGACGTCGGGCGTACTTGATTTCCGCCAACCCCGCCTCACCCCGTTCCCGATAGTGCTTGCCCCAATCGTAGATCGTGGTCGCCGAGATCCCGTAGACCTTGGAGAGTTCCGCCGCGCTGGCTTCTCCCTCGACGTACGCCTTCGCTACCGCCAGCTTGAGTTCAAGCGGCTTGTAGCGTCCCCCCTCGCCGGGGGCACAGACCGTTCCCTTGTCCACTCCACAGCCTCCTTCCTGGGTCCCGGAGGACCCGGTTGTGAGGCCTCAGAGTGTCAAGGGATTTTCCCCGCGCCGTCGCCAATGGGGCCGCCAGATGTACAAAAAAAAAGTACTTCGTGGAAGGCGTGAAGGTGAACGGCGCGGAGGGGTGGGTGGAGGCGACCTTCTTCGAGCGCCCGAAGCTACCCGTATCCTTTTGTATGGCGCCCCCAACGGGATTCGAACCCGTGTTGCGGACTTGAAAAGCCCGTGTCCTAGGCCTCTAGACGATGGGGGCCAGGCGCACGATCATACCTTCCCGCCCCTTCCAGTGGAAGCCGATTTTCGAGATGCCGGTACGAACCGGTCGAGACTGATGGAAAACGTTTTGGTCCTCGTGTCAGGGAGATCCAAAACCGACTCAGTGGAGGCGTCCCCCTTGCCGATCGTTCGGGTAGTCGAATTCGCCCGCTTTATGGGCTGCCAGGACGATCCGGGCGCAGGCCTCGGCGTCCGAGAGCGGATCGTGGTGGCGAAGCGGTATTCCCAGGAACCTGCACACAGAAGGAAGCGTCGTGGGGCGTATCCCCCAGATCCGCCGGGCAAGCCTTACCGTGCATACGAAGGGTATTCGAGGGACTGCCACGCGCACCTGCGCGCAGCAGGACTCCAACACAGACCGGTCGAAGGAGGCATTGTGTGCCGCCAAGAATTCTGTTCCTTCAAGAAGGGACCATAGTTCGGGCCAGATCTCCCGGAAGCCAGGTTCCCCCGCGACCAGTTCCCAACTGATCCCGTGGAGGTAATCAAAGACGAACCGATTCCGGGGAGGACGGATCAGGCGCATCTCACGGCGGATGATCCGGCCGCCCTCGACCCGCACAATCCCCACGGCACAGGCGCTGTCCATTTCGTGGTCGGCCGTCTCGAAGTCTATGGACGCGAACGTGGTGGGATTCATGTTTGTGGCCCCAGATGCCCCAAGATAGAATGGTCAGGTCGTTGGCGCAACGAATGAACCCTCTTGGGCCGTGATCGTGGGCGGAGACTGCCGGTGAAGAGACTCGTGATCGGCGACGTCCACGGCTGCTACGAGGAGCTCCTCGATCTGGTGGATCGGGCCGGGCTGGCGGAGGGCGACGAAATCATCGGGATCGGTGACTTCGTGGACCGGGGCCCCGATTCCCCCAAGGTGTTGTAGTTCTTCCGCGCGCGGTCGAACGCCCGTGCCGTCATGGGAAACCACGAGCGGAAGCACCTGGGCTGGTCCAAAGAGGGCATCAAGCCCGCCCTATCGCAAATGATCGCCCACCGGCAGTTCGGGGAGGATCGATACCCCGAGGCGCTCGCCTTCATGGCGTCGTTTCCCCTCTTGATCGACCTGCCGGAGGCGCTCTCCGTCCACGCCTTCCTCGAGCCCGGCATCCAGCTCGAGAAGCAGCGTGACAACGTCTTGGTGGGCACGCTGAGCGCAGAACTCCACTTGAAGAAGAACTATCCCCGGCCGTGGTACGAATATTACGAAGATCCCAAGCCTCTCATCGTGGGGCACCTCAATTACACCGGGTCGGACAGGCCGCTCGTCCACCGTGACTTGATCTACGCCATCGACACGGGCTGCTGCCGGGGCGGTGAACTCACGGGCGTGATGCTCCCGGATTTCCGCATCCTCTCCGTCCCGGCGCGGAACAACCACTGGAAGGCGGTCGTGGACCGAAACTCCGACCTGGCGCGTCATTTGCCCGATCGCAACCCCGGCTTGTGAGGGAGTTGAAGATGTCCTGCAATGTCATTTGCAGGCTGTTCCGGGCACTACCAATGGTGAGCCTGTTCGGGAGGAGGGCGCATGAATCTCGCCTGGCTGACCGACATCCACCTGGATTTCGCCTGGTATGACGGGCGGATCGGCGACTACCAGGGTTCGCAGGTCAGTCTCAACGACTTTCGCCTCATCCGGGATTTGGCCGGCCTGGACAAGGACGGCCGTGCGAGGAGGTTTGCTTCCCTCGGCGACGAGGCGGCCGCGCAACTGGGGCGGTGGCTGCCGGAGGCGTTGGAACGGTATGAACATGTCATCGTGTTGACCCATGTCCCGCCGTTCCGCGAGGCCTCCTGGTACGGCGGGAAGATATCGGACAACGACTGGTTGCCATACTTCACCTGCAAGGCCGCTGGCGATGCCATCATCGGGGCCATGCGGGGGCGGGACGACCGGCATGTGACCGTTTTGCGCGGGCACACGCACGGGAGCGGGGAGGTGCGGATCCTGCCGAACTTGTTCGTGCGCACGGGCGGCGCCCCTACCACGAACAGGGCCGCCGCCGACAGGTTTCCCGTGCCGGAGACACCAGCCGCGTAATCGCCGCCGACGTTCAGGTAGGAGTCGCTGTACGTCACGGCGGATCCGGCAGGGACGTTGAGCCCAATCCCGCCGTTGCTCACGATCGTACAGTTGACGACCTGGAGCCGGCCTCCGGCGCTTGCGGTGATCCCGGAGCCCGTCATGTGGTGGACGATCACCCGCAGGAGATTCACCTCCGCCGTGCCCGCTTGAATCCCGTCGGCTCCGTTCTCGATCGTCAGGTCGGAGATGGTCGATGGCGGATCAGTCCGGTAGCTGCCCAGCACCTGGATCACGGGGCCCGTGCCCGCGATGAGCGTGTGCCTGGGCGAGGCTCCGGCAAGCGACACCCCCGCGTTGAGGACCAGGTCTCCCGTGTAGATCCCCGGCCCCAGGATCACGGTCTGGCCCGGGATCGCTGCGTCGACGGCCGCCTGAACCGTGGCGAACGAGGCCGGCACGCCTTGGATCCGGACCGACGGTTGGGGGGTGGCGCTTGCGAAGAACCCGCCCGACTCGTTTCCCGCCCGGTCGACGGCCTTGATCATGAAGTCGTAGGCGGTGCCGTTGACGAGGCCTGAGTTCGTGGCGGTGCCGCCGGTCAGGTTGTCCTTCAGCGTCGCGGCGTCCCAGGAGGCGCTCGAGGGCTTCCACCACACCCGGTAGAACGCGATGTCCGCGCCGCCGCTCGGGGTCCACTCCAGGATCACGGACTGGTCGGCCGCGACGGCGATGAACTGGGAAGGCGCGGGGGGAGACGTGGCGTCCGTCGTGTCCACGGTAACGCCGTCGCTCGTCGCCGTCGAGGTCAGCCCGACTCCGTTGGTGGCCCGCACGGTTGCATACAGGATCGTGCCGTTCGGGATCGCCAGAAGGGCGTTGATAGGGCTCGTGGAGGCGCTCGTCATGAGGTTCAAGGCCCTGAACGGGAGGATCTCCTGGCCCCCTTGGGTCGTCCCTATCGGCCACTCGTAGCCGGTGATGCCGCTGTGGGGATCGCTGAATCCGGTCCAGTTGGCCCAGACCGTTGTCGTTGATGTTTGGATGTCGATGTCGGGACCGGGCCCGTCATTGACGAGGCCAGCCGCTGGCTCGCTCGTGTCGGTGGTGATGACGACCGCAGTCGAGGGGGGACTGGTGTTTCCCGCCGGATCGGTGGCCGAGGCGGTGAATGAGTGCACCCCATCGGCCAGGGTCCCCTTAGTGAAGCTCCAGGTCCCGCCAGCACCTGAGGTGGTGGATCCCACAGGGCTCCCATCCACTGAGACGGCCACAGTGCAGCCGGCCTCCGCGGTCCCTGATATCGTGGGGGGGGATCGTTGATCGCCGACCCGGACGCCGGTGAGACGATCGCCGGCGCGGCGGGCGGAACCGTATCGACCATCACCCCGTCGCTGGTCGAACCGGACAGGAGCCCCGCGCCGTTGACGCCCCGCACGGTAACGTAAGTGGCCGAGAGATCGTCGAGCGTCGCCGCGTGGGTCGAGGCGTTGGCGGCGCCCGGCGAAAGGTCATAGGCGACGACGAATCGGGGGGTGGCCCCGGCGGGGACCGTGTGGGCCGACGGCAGAACGACGCTCGAGCCGCTGAACGTCCCGGAGGCCACGACCGGCTCCCCCGGATCAATGACCCCGTCTCCGTCCGCGTCCTGGAAGACGCGGACCGCCGCGATGTCGTCCACGCTCCCGGTGCCCGAATGGGTCAACGTCCAGCTCCGCACCCGGATGGGCTCCGCGGCGCCGGCCGAGAGGGAAACCTGTAGCATCGGCTTGTTCGCCTCCCCCTGTGAGGTCCAGCCGGCCGTAGGATTGGCCAGCCCCTCTGCAGCCGACAGGTCGCCCTGCTCGTAGACCTCCACGAGCCCCATCACGAGGTATCGTTCTCCCGGCAGGTTGTTGCTTCTCAGGACAAGGGCGCGGACACCCAGGTCAGCGGTCGGGGAAACCGAGACGTCGCAGGCGATGGCCCTGGCGCCCGCGTAGGGCCAGTCGTTCTGGGTCGCGTCGAGATTGGCTGCGGCGCCGGAGAATCCGAAGTTGGAGAGCGTGATCCCCTCGCCGGTGATCGTGAACTCCGCGAGCTCCGCCGCCGAGTTCGGCAGATTGAGGCCGATCACCTCGATCCGCGGCGCCTCTCCGCGTTTGAGCCTTAGAACCCGCGTCGCCGCGGGGCCCCACCATCCTGCCCCGTCCCGGCGCACCGTGTGGGTGATGCGCATCGCGGGTGAGCCCGCGGGAACGGCGAGATTCAGCGTCGTCGTGCCGCCCGCCACCGCCGCGGCCGTGGCGTCGTCGGCGTCCGTGGCGGCGAACGATGTCGGGGCGGTCGCCGTCCAAGGAAGGTTGTCAGCACGCTGGTATAGCCCCGCCGGATCGCTGTTCGGGAACGTGGGGAAGGCACGGATGGTGTAGGTCGCCGGAGGCAGGCCCTCGACGCAATAGAAGCCGTCGTTGGAGAGGCTCGTCGTGACGAGCCGGCCGGCGGGATCGAAGATGCCGATCTGGGCCTTGTGGACGCTGCTGCCGCCCTGCGTGATCGTCCCCTCGATGCCGCCCGTGGCGCCCGAGAAACCCGGGGGTGGATAGATGACGGCGGCGGCGATCTCGTCGTCTCGGGTGAGCCTGTTTGCCGGGCCGGCCGTGGTGATGCCGTCCCATGCCTTGACATAGCTCAAGGTGCTCTGGACGTGCGGGCTGTGATGGAGTGGGAGGGTATGACCGATCTCGTGAAGCGCCGTACCTTCGATATCTGCGGCGGTCCAGGATAGTGACGAGTAGATGCAGACGTCGGCGTTGATGACCTTGGATCCCTGAACCGCGACATTGGCCATGCCGCTGGCGCCGCCGATGTTCCCCCCCACTGAGTGTTTCCATCGGGATCGGTGAAGCCCACGGAGTAGTCCTGGTCCCACGGCGCCTCGGTGATGTGGGGCCCCCGAACGAAACCGATCACAGCGTCGGGCGAGTCCTCCCATGTCCGGAACGCGTTGGCGAAGGCCCATTGGAAATCCGCGGAGGGGATCGCGAAGGGGCCGCTCGTGATCAGGCGGTATTTGACCTTCCCGTCCTGGAAGAAGGCTGCGGGCGTCTGCCCGGCCAGGTCCCACGCCCCACCCCCGCCACCTTGCGGAGTCCAGCCCATCCGGATATAGCCTCCGTAGACGTCCCCTACCCATGGGATGAATGAAACCGTCAGGAGGAGGACGCGCCTCCTGATGCGTGTGCTCCCGGCGGCGCATAGCAGCAGGAGCAAGAGCAGAACGGCGGCCGCCACCGCCGCCGTCAGCGGCTGCCGTGGCGGGCGTGGGCCCGGGGGCGTCGGTTCCGCCTTCGCCGTGGCTGCGGCGGAAGGGAGGTGCGGACCGGCCCCTTCGACGCCGCCTTCCGGTTCATCGGGCATGGCCTCCGGCTCGGTCGTCTTGGGCGCGGCGGCGCCGAGGCGCTCGATCAGCCGGGAGAGCCTGATAGACTCCCGCTGCCGGACGACCTCGGGGGGGGGCTCGAGGAAGTGGAACCCCGAGAAGTCGCGGACGGCGACTTCTCCATCCAGCCGGAATGCCCCCTGCTTGATCCCGTAGACCGTCCACCACCCTTGCGGGGGACGGGCCAGGCACAGCGCCCACTCCTGGCCCGGGCGGATGATAAGAGGAGAACCGTTCGCGATATCTTCCGGGGAGAGGTAGCGTGCATGTACGCAAAATGTTTCTTGGGCGTCCGCAGCCAAGGCGCATGCCATTGCCACAGCGGCCGCGCCGAGCTTCTGAAGCATGATCGGTGTCGCCCCGGCCGGTCGAGGCGGCGCCCCGCCTCCGCCGCTCCGGGGTTCAATCTCAGTGTACCCCATTGGTTATGGTTTTCAGGCGGGCCGGCCGAATTCCGCCGGCCATCCTCCCCGCGGCTCGTCGCGTCTTGCGGCGTCACCTGCGGCGTGCTATAAAGCCTTCCCTTATGGCGAGGCATCCTGACGTCGTCGTCGTCGGCGGCGGCATCATAGGCTGCGCGGTCGCGTGGCGCCTGGCGAAGGAGCGCCTGTCGGTCGTCCTGGTGGAAAGGGGTGAGATCGGCCGCGAGGCCTCTTGGAGCGCCGGCGGCATACTTACCCCGGTACATCTGGCGGAGTACCCCACGCCGCTGGCCTCCCTCTGCTCGGCCGCCACGAAGTTGTACGAGCCCATGGTGAGGGAGCTAAGGTCGCTCTCTTCCATCGACCCCGAGTTCCGCGTCACCGGCATGCTCGTGGTGGTTGTGGACGACGCCGGGCAGGCGGCGGCCCGCGCGCTGGAGGAATGGAAGCGCGGGCACGGCCAGCCGGTGGAGCGGCTCTCGCGCCAGGAGGCACTCTCCATGGAGCCGCGGCTGACACAGGCGGTGCGAGAGGCGCTCCTGCTCCCCGACATCGCGCAGATCCGCAATCATCGCATGACCGCGGCGATCGCCGAGGCGGCCGTGAAAGCCGGGGCGGAGATCCGCACGAATACGCCGGCGACCGGCTTTCTCCGCGTCCCCGGCCGCGTGAACGGCGTCAAGACCTCGCGCGGCGACGTGTACGCCGGTGAAACGGTGCTGGCCGCCGGCGCCTGGTCCGGCGAGCTGGCGTGTCAGATCGGCCTGAACCTCAGGGTCAGGCCGGTGAAAGGGCAGATACTTTTGAGCGAGGCGGGACCCGGTTTCTGCCGCCGCGTGATCCTGGAGTCCGACGCGTACTTCGTGCCTCGCGCCGACGGCCGGCTGCTGATCGGAAGCACGGTGGAGGAGGCGGGGTTCGACAAGAGCGTCACGCTCGAGGGCGTTCAGAAGCTGTCGAGGCGGGCCGCCGAGATCATTCCCGAGTCGCCCAGGCTCCCTCTTCTGGGATCCTGGGCCGGACTGCGGCCGGCGACGCCCGACCGCCTGCCTTTCCTGGGACGCGCGGGCATGGAAGGGCTGGTCCTGGCCGCGGGCCATTTCCGCAACGGGATACTCCTGGCGCCGATCACCGCCGAGATAGCGTCCGACCTGATCCTGGGGCGTAGGCCGTCGGTGCCGCTGGAGCCGTTCGATCCGCTGCGGGCGTTTCCGGCGGGCGGTCCGTGAGGGTCATTCGGCGGCCGCGCGGCGCCCCGCTTCAACGTCGACCTTCAAGAGCAGGAGCGCGCCGGCCGCGAAGAACGCCCCGATGGCCAGTATCCCCTTCCTGGGGTCGGGATCGGTGCCGCGCCAGATGAGTCCCAGCAATAGCGGCCCGGCGATCCCGGCGAACTTTTCCATCGTGCTGAAGAATCCGAAGAACTCGCCCGATTGGGCCTTGGGTATCATGGACGCGAAGAGCGATCTGCTGAGCGCCTGGGTTCCCCCCTGTACCATGCCCACCCCGACCGCCAGCGCGTAGAAGTGCCAGACTTTGCTCATCAAGGCGGCCCCGGCGCAGACCGCGGCGTATACGCCAAGCCCCAGGAGTATGCCGGCCTTGGCGCCGGTGAGCTTGGCCATCTTGCCGAAGGCCAGCGCGCATGGGACGCCCACCAGCTGGGTGATGATGATGGCCAGCATCAGGTGGGCCTCCGGTACCCGCATGCTGTAGCCGAATGCGGTGGCCATCTTGATGATGGTGCCTATCCCGTCGCTGTATATCCAGAAGGCCACAAGGAACGTCAATAGGTCGCGATAGCGGCGGATCTTGCGGAACGTGCGGCACAGCTGGCGGAAACCCGCCGAGACGAAGTTTCCCTCCGGCGCGGTCCCGTTCAAGGCCGGTTCGGGCACGCGCCTCAGCAGCGGGATCGTGAAGGCCGCCCACCAGATGCCCACGGAAGCGAACGACAACCGGAGGGCCTGCCCTTGGTCGGAGAGGCCGAACCACTGCGGCTTCTGTATCCAGATCATGTTCAGTATGAGCAGGAGCACGCTGCCGAGGTAGCCGGCCGCGTAGCCGGTGGCGGATATGCGGTCAAGGTCGGCGTCGCGCGCCACCGCCGGCAGGAGCGCATCGTAGAAGACTATGCTGGCGGCCGCTCCCACGGTGCCTGCGGCGTAGAGGATGAGGGCGAGCGCCAGGTCGCGCGGTCCGATGAGGAACATCGACAGGCACGCCGCGGCGCCGAGCGCGGCGAAGCCGGCGAGGAAGCGCTTCTTGGCCGCCGTCCTGTCGGCGACCGCCCCGAGTATGGGGCCGAGCACCGCCACGATCGCCATGGCGACACCGGCGGTAAGGGCGAGTTCTGCACCGCCCTGTTTGCGTAGCAGCTGCTCGTCGCAGCCGGGCCGGGAATGGATGTCCGAGTAGAGCTTCTGGAAGAAGAACGGGAAGACCGTCACTACCGTGAGGTAGAAGGCCGAGTTCCCGACGTCGTAGAGGACCCAGGACAGCCATGTCCGTCGGTAACCCCTGTGGTCCTCGGCCGGCATGGCGTCGGGGCCTAGCCGATGAACTCCGGCTCGACGCGCGACGGTATGATGCCGGCCTCGTGGCCGAGCCTGAGGAGGAGGGCCGCCGCCTCTTCCGCGCGTTCCCCAAGTTCCAGGGAGAAGCTGTTGACGTACATGCCGACGAACCTTTCCGCCCGCGCGCGGTCCAGGCCGCGGGCGAACTCGACGGCGTAATCCATGGCTTCTCGCCTGTGTTCCAGCGAGTAGCGGATCGTGTCCCTGATGACCTCGCAGCAGCGCCTGGCGGTGGGGGTGTCGAGCGAGCGGCGGATGGCGTTGGCCCCCAGCGGCAGCGGCAGCCCCGTCTCGAGGCGCCACCACTCGCCTAGGTCCTGCACTCGATGGAGGCCGTGGTCGCGATAGGAGACCTGTCCTTCGTGGATGAGCAGGCCGGCGTCCGCGTCGCCGCGTATGACCGACTGGGCGATCCGGTCGAATGGGACGACCTTCCAGCGGGCCGCGGGCGCGTAGAGGCGGAAGACCAGGAATGCGGTGGTGAGTTCGCCCGGGACCGCCACGGTGACCTCGTCGAGATCCTGCCTGGAGAGCGGGCGTCGCGAGACTACAAGGGGGCCGTACCCGTCGCCGACCGATGCCCCGTAGGTCATCAGTACGTACTTGTTCCTGATCCGGTGGTAGGCGTGGAACGAGACGGCGGTGATGTCGTGGACGCCCTCGATCGCCCGGCGGTTGAGGGTTTCTATGTCCGCCAGTTCGTGTCTGAACTGGAGGCCGCGCGTGTCGATCTTGCCTTTGGCCAGGCCGTAGAACATGAAGGCGTCGTCGCTGTCAGGGCTGTGGGCCAGGCTGATCGTCCGGGCCATCGGTGGCCCAGTCTAGCACCGGCTTTTCCCGATTGCAATCCGATCCATTTTTTTCGCGTCCTCGGCGCGCTTGGGGTAAAATTCACGTGGGTGAGCAGGGGCGACCGGATAAGGATAAGCGATTCGGAGGTCAAGCGCCTGAAGGAGGCCTCGACCAAGGTCTACTTCCGCAGCGTGATGCGAAAGCTCTTCGCCGACCAGTGGGAGGAGCATCTCGGGAAACTGCTGGCGGGCGACCGGCAGACTCTGGACGCCTGCGCCGCCCACCTGACGAAAAACCTCGATTTCTTCCCGCTTCTTCACACCCTCTGCCTGATCACCGGCCGGCGTTTCGACCTGGATGAGAAGGACCGGGCCAAGGCGGCCGATGCCTGGCTCTGCTGGTACGAGGAGAACCGCGACCGTCTGGTCTGGGATGCCCAACAGGAAATCTGGCGCCCCCACCCCACCTGTTAACGTTTTCGCGTCGCAGGAACGATAACTGTTTGGAGGGGTTGGGGGTTGCCGGGGCGTGTGACGGTAAGAGTGAGCTTGTCGCCAGGCTTGATGGGTTGTAGGATGCGGCGCAGCTCCTCCCAATACCGGACCGCCTTCCCGTCGGCCTGGCGGATGAGGTCACCCGCCATGAGCCCGGCCTTGTCGGCGGGGCCGTCCTTGGCGACGGAGTGAAGGGGGACGCCGTCGGAGTCTTCGCCGGCGGGTAGGAACCCAAACTCCGCGGTCATGAACGACATCTCGCGTTCGCGGACCCACGCGGGATTGCCGAGGAAGACCCTGAGTTCGCGGACTTCTCCCTTCCGCCTCACCTTGACGGTGACCGTCTCGCCCTGTGGCCAGTTGGCCGCGGCGCCGTGGAACCGGTTAAGGTTGTGTATGCGGTAGCCCCCCAGTTCGAAGATGATGTCTCCCGGCTCGAATCCCGCCCGGTCCGCGGGAGTGCCTTGGGTCACCCCACCGACGAAGACGCCGTCGCCGTACTCCCCGACGTCCTCGTAGTCCGCGCGACCGCACTCCCCGACGACAAGGCCCTCTATGCAGCCCTCTCGGACGCGACCCCCGGCCTTGAAAGCCTCCATGTAGCGCCGTATCTGGTTGACCGGAACGGCATAGCCGAGGCCCGTGTTCACGCGGCTGGCGAACCTCCTTACGTCGATGCGCCCGTTGATCCCCACCACTTTGCCATCGAGCGTCACCAGCGGCCCGCCCGAGTTGCCGGGATTGATCTGGGCATCGGTTTGGATCGCGTCGAAGTAGCCCGGGTTGTCCATGTAGCGGTGGAGGGCGGAGATTATTCCCATCGAGACCGAGGGTTCCCAGTTCCGATTCCCCAGCATGAAAGGGTTGCCCACCGCTATGACCGGCTGGCCTATCCTTAGCGCGTCCGAATCCCCCAATTCGCAGAAGGGCAGATCCTTCGCGTCCCGCAACTTGCAAAGGGAGATGTCGCCGTGGACGTCCCAGCCGACCGCGTCGGCCGTGAAGGCGCGGCCGCCCGCGAGTCGGACTCGCTGGTTGCGGCGGTTGCCCGCCACGTGGTAGTTGGTGAGGATCCAGCCGTCTGGGGAGATGCAGACGCCGGATCCCTGGCCGTAGAAGACGAAGGCCGGCAGGACCCTCTCCACGCATGCGCGCACCTTTCGCTGGAACTCTTGAACCGCTTCCAGGTCGGTATCCTGGACAAGCGCCAGCAGGAGGGCCGTCATCATTCCTCCAACCTTCCTTCCAGCGCCGCCCTCAGAACGAGCTCCGCGTACTCCTTGCGCACGCGATCCTTCGGGCGCAGCACCTTGATCGATACCTCCTGGCCGATCTTCTTGGAGCGGAGAGCGGCCTTGATATCCTCCATGTCGAACACCTTCACGCCGTCCACCTCCACTATGACGTCCCCCTCCCTGAGCCCGGCCTTCTCCGCGGTCGAGCCGGGAAGCACGGCGCCGACCTGGAGGCCGGGCGCGTCGGGATCTCCCCCGGCGGGCATGATCGCCAGGAAGGGGATCTTTTCGGCCTCGATCCGTTCCCTCCGTTTGAGACGATCGAGCACGCCGTCGATCTCCGAAACCTTGCACGCGAAGCCGATGCCGCCCGACTGGCCCCAGTGGGTCCTCGACTTCACGTGGCATGCCACTCCCACGAGCTCCCCTTGCAGGGTTACCAGCGCGCCTCCGGCGTTCCCGTAGTTCATTTCGGCGTCCGTCTGGACGGCGGTGCCGCCCATGCGGTTCGTCGCGCTGACTATCCCCGCGTTGATCGTGGAGACCGCCTTGTCGGGCGACCTGCCGACGACCGCCACGAAGGTGCCGGGCCCAATACCGCGGGGGTCGGCCTTCGGCAGCGTCGGGAGATCCTTCGCGTTGATCTTCAAAAGGGCGATGTCGCGCCGCTCGTCGGTGCCCAGGAGTTCCGCGACGCGCTCGCTCCCATCCGGGAGCGTGACCCTGATGCCGTCCTTCCTGATCGAGCCGGAGACGTTGAATAGACTCGTGATTATGGAGCCGTCCGACTCGTACACGACGCCCGAGGCCGGGCCGCGAGGCCGGTTGTAGTAGTCGAGGTGCGCGGCCACGGCCCCGCCCGTCCCTGTCCCGTCCGGGTCGCTCGACCGGTCGACCTCGATCGCCACGACACACCGGGAGACCCGTTCGCGCAACGCGCGGAGGAGCCGCGTGAACGCCTCGGTGGAGTGGTCTTGGGCCCCTGCGGCCAGGAGTGCCGCCAGCGCGAGCTTCATCTCTTCCTTCCCATCACGACCTTGACCGGAACGGCCGCGCCGTCCACTTCGACCTTGAGCCAGACTATGGCGCCCGCCTGGAATCCACGCAGGCGTTCCTCGACTTCGCGGGCCGACTTCGCGGGTGCGTTGGCGGCCTCGAGGATCACGTCGCCCCTCTTTAGTCCGGCCCTGTCGGCCGGCCCGCCCGGCTCGATTTCCTCGACGACCACGCGGCCGTCCCGGTCGGCGGCCTTCAGTCCCGCGTCTCCTTCGCCAGTGCCGGGGGCGGCTTCCTCGGGTTTCTCCGGACGTCCGCGCATGAGCCTTTGAATCGCGGGTTTAAGCTCGTTGATCGGTATGGCCGCGCCGAGAAATCTGTTGGGAGAATAGTTCAGCGTGACGAGCCCGACCATCCTGCCCTCCCGATCGAGGCACGGCGCTCCTTCCATGCGTACGTTGACCGCGGCGCTTGTCTCTATCACCGGGCCCCGCCACGCCGAGCCGGCGCGCTCCTCGGACAGCACGTAGATGCCGCTGACGATGCCCGCGTGGAATGAGGGCTGGTCGTCCGTGATTATGGAATTGGCGGCGTTGCCCAGGGTGAAGGAGACGTCGCCGACCCTGATGCCGGATGAATCGCCCATCTCGATGGGCTTGAGATCCCCCTTGGGCTTTATCCTCAGCAGCGCGATCTCGTCCTTGGGGGAGACCCCCACGAGCTCGGCGCCGTGGAGCCGCGGCCCGCGGAGCCAGACGCGGATGCGGGTGGAACCCTCCGGGCAGACCGCCGCGCTGGCCAGGATGAGTCCGTCGCGCGTGAGTATAACCCCGGTTCCCGATCGTTCCCCCAGCACGGGGGCCATGGCGCGGACGCCCACCACGCTGTCGGCCGTCTTCTCGAAAACGCGCCAGTGGTCCGAGCCGGTGGCCTGAACCAGCACTGCCAGCAGGTGCGCCGCGATGTTTGCCGGATTCATCGGGGTCTCTATTATATACGGGCGGGAAAGGATCATGATCGGCGGCTGGCCGCCGAACAAGGAGAGGGGCCGTTGTTGTCAGAAGCTTCGTCAGAGAGGGCGGTATTTGGGGGCCGGCTATGACGGGGGGGCCATGGCTCGAAAGGTCTTGCCGCCGGTTGCGTGGGTCCTGGCGCTGTCGTCGCTTGGAGTGACCGGGCGGGACGACAAGGTCCTGCTCAGGTACAGGTTCGAGAGAGGGCGGAAGATCCGGTTGTCGATCGGGTTCGCTGCGGTCGTGAAACTGGATCAGGTGCCGGAAAGTCTGAAGGGCCTGTGGGGTGAAACCCTCGTCGACATCAAGGTCGACGGGGTCATCGATTCCGAGGTGCGCGAGGTGGGCGATGACGGCAAGGCCGTCGTGGATGGGAAGTGGAGGACGTTGAAGGCGAAGGGGTCGTGGCTGTCGGGTGATGTGGATTTCGCATACGATTCTGAGAAGCCCGATGAGGGAAAGGCTCGGAAGAGGGAGGGACCTGGGGATGACCTGCTGATGGGCGACGTGGAAAGCGGCTTGAGGGCGTTGGTGCGGGAGCCCGTGGTTCTTTCGGTGGACGTCCTGGGGGGAGTGAAGATCAAGGAGGGCGGCGGGGAGATGGGAGGGTTCATTGAACAGGTGCTGCTGCTGAACGGCCTGATGGGACCATTGCCCAAGGATCCGGTGGGGCGGGGCGACGGCTGGAAGGGGGACGAGAAGATTCATCTTCCGGGGGTGGGTGAAGCGTTGAGCATCGTGGTCAGGAGCGAAAACAGGTACGAATCGGACGAGGTCGTCGACGGCCATGACTGCGCGCTGATACGGTCGAAGCTGACCGTGGGCGGCGAGGGCGGTGCCAAGATGGACATGAACAATCCGTTCCCTTTCCAGATGAAGACGACGGGGGAGGGAGAGGGAAAATTGTGGTTCTGCCGCGGCCGTGGGATGGCGGCCAAGTGCAAGACATCGCTCGGCGTCAGGTTCTCCGTGGCGCTGACCCCCGATGACGGCGGCGACGAGATCGAGATCAAGGGTACGCTCAAGATCGATCAGGGTCACGACATGAAATGACTGTTACCGTTTACGCGTCGCTGTTTCGTTAACACATGCCGGAACTGTTAACGAAATAGCGACGCGATTTGGTTAAAAGTTGGGCAAAACTTGCGGCGGGCGGGGGGGTGTGCTATAAACCGGGGCCATGCGCTGGAGCCGGACGTTCATTCCCACGCTGAGGGAGGCGCCTTCCGACGCCGAGAGCCCGAGCCACAAGCTGATGGTGCGCGCCGGGCTGGTCAGGCAGCTGTCGGCCGGCAGCTACAGCTACCTGCCGCTGGGGCTGCGCGCGCTCCGCAAGGCAGAGGCCATAGTGCGCCAGGAGATGGACAGGGCCGGCGCGGTCGAAATCCTCATGCCCGCACTCCATCCCGCCGAGCTGTGGGAGGAGACGGGGCGCTTCTCGGCCTTCGGCGACACGCTGATGAAGGTGAAGGACCGCCGCGGCGCCCTCAGCGTGCTCGGCCCCACACACGAGGAGGTCGTCACTCACATCGCGCGCAGCGAGATACGCTCCTACCGGCAGCTGCCCGTCACGTTCTACCAGATACAGGGCAAGTTCCGCGACGAGCCGCGCCCGCGCCACGGCATCATCCGCACCCGGGAATTCGTCATGAAGGACGCGTACTCCTTCGACCTCGACGAAAAGGGGATGAACGCCTCCTACCAGGCGATGTACGACGCCTACGTGCGCATCTTCACGAGGGCGGGCCTTAAATTCATATCCGTGGAGGCCGACACGGGACTCATGGGTGGCGACGTCTCCCACGAATTCATGGCGGTCTCGGAGTTCGGCGAGGACGCGGTCCTCTCCTGCCTCAAGTGCAAATACGCGGCGAACCTGGAGAAAGCGGAATGCAAGCCGCCCCAATCCGGCCGCGTCGGCATGGAGACCCAGGAGCTGCGCGCGTGCCGGCAGGTCCCCACGCCGGGGATGACCACCATCGAACAGGTTTCCGGATTCCTCAAGGTGCCCCCACAGGTCCTCGTCAAGACCATCCTCTTCCGCGGCCGGAACGGCTTCCTCGCCGCGCTCGTCCGGGGCGACCACGAGGTGAACCTCTCCAAGCTGCGCCGCGCCGCCAAGGCCGAGTCGCTGGAAATGGCCACGCCAGAGGAGATCCAGGCTCAGACGGGCGGGCCGCTCGGCTTCACGGGCCCGGTGGGACTGCGGCTCCCCATCTACGCGGACTACTCGCTCCAGGGAATGGTGAACTTCGTCACCGGCGCAAACGCCCGAGACGCGCACTTGGTCGACGTGAACATCTACAGGGACTTCAAGCCGACGGCTGTGGCGGACCTGCGCGTGGCCGTGCCCGGCGACGCCTGCCCGAAGTGCGGCGCGGCGATGGAACTCACCCGCGGCATCGAGGTCGGCCACGTCTTCAAACTCGGGGCGCGTTACTCGACGATGATGAAGGCGCTCTGCCTGGACGAGAAGGGCGAACTCCGCCCCATGGTGATGGGCTGCTACGGCATCGGGGTGAACCGGATACTCGCGGCGGCCGTGGAAAACTTCAACGACGAGGCCGGCATCATCTGGCCAAAGGAACTGGCTCCATACCAGGTCGAGATCGTCACCATCGACCACAAGAAACTCCAGGTGGTCGAGGCCGGTCACTTCCTTCACGACCGGCTACAGGAGGCCGGGATGGACGTCCTCTGGGACGACCGGGACGCCGCGCCGGGCGTCAAGTTCGCCGACGCCGACCTCGTGGGCATCCCGGTTCGGGTCACGATAGGCAAGAGAACGGTCGAGTCCGGCACGGTGGACGTGCGGGCGCGGCCCGGCAAGGAACAGAAAAGCGTGCCGCTGGAGGCGGCTGTGGAGGCGGTCAGGCGTGAGCTGGCGGAGTATCGCCCTTAGCGCGGCCGGGGCGCTAATCCTGGCGGGTTGCGCGGTGCCCCGAACCCTTCCGTGGGGCGAGTTCGGGGAGGTACTGAAAATCTCCTACTACCGGGTCAACACCGACCCCCGCACCAAGAAGCTCGATCCGACGTACAGGGTCGTGATGTCCAATTCGTGGAGGGACGTCAAGGGCGAGTCGCCGGGCGAACCCATCGGTCGCGCGGCCCCGGGCAGGGTATACAGGGGATTCGTCGGGGACGCCAGGATGCGCTCCTATTTCGAGGAGCTCGTCAGGCTCGGCATCGGCCGGCTCCAGCCGGTCGAGCCCGAGTCCATCAACCCCCACGAACTTCACCGCCTCGCGACGAACCCCGCCGAGCACGAGTACACCCGCGTCATCACGATCGGCACGGACAGGTGGCACAAGAGCTTCACGTTCCGCGACCAGCAGAGGACCGGGGACATCGGGCTCGTCGAAACCTTCGTGCGGTGCGAGAGGCGCGTGGCCATGATGGTGCAGGAGTCCATCCTCGTCCAGGTGGAGGTCATCGGCCCCCCTTTCCCCAGGCAGAGATGAGTCAGGGGGCCCGCTGGGGAACGGGCCAGACGCGCTCGAACCGGGCGCCGAGCTCCTCCATGAGCCGCCGGGCCTCCTGCGGGTGGCCGCGCACCCACTCCACCACGTCGCCCTCCTCAGGCCAGGGGTTGCCCGTCGCACGAATGGTCTCCAGCGTGATCGCGCGCAGGAATTCCGGTTTCACCGTGTATTCCCAGACCTCCGGCCCGACCTGGCCGTATACCCGGTGATGAAGCTCCTCCAGCCCAGCCTCCCGCAGCAGCAGCTGCTTGGGCGCCTCGCGTGGTTCGCGGATCTCTTCCTCCGGGAAAGGACGCGAGAGCGCCAGCGCCGCCAGGATACCCATCGCCGCCGTGCCCGCGTATACCGCCAGCGCGTTCATGGCCCTCCCTCTGCCCGTATTCTATCACATCTCGGCCGCCGGCGGGAGCGCCGTCTCGACGTTCGCCCCGGCTGATATCGCGGGCTTTGAGTCTCCGCGCCCTATTTCTTACAATATGCCCCGTGCTGGCCGACACCCACGCGCACCTGGACGACGCCCGCTTCGAGGGCGACCTCGACGCGGTCATCTCCCGGGCCAGGGAGGCGGGCGTTGAGCGCATCCTCGCCGTCGGGACGGACGTCGCCTCCTCGAGCCGCGCCCGCGAGATAGCGGAGCGCTTCCCGGAGGTGTACTTCGCCCCGGGCATCCATCCGCACGAGGCGGATCGCGCCCCCTCGCTGGACGAGATACGCGAGCTGGCCTTGCATCCGCGCGCCGTCGCCGTGGGGGAGACGGGGCTGGACTTCGTGAAGGGCTACTCCTCCCCGGATAACCAGAAGGAGCTCTTCGCCCGGCACCTTGAGCTGGCCGGCGAGCTTGGCAAGCCGGTCGTGATCCACTGCCGGCGCGCCCACGGGGATCTCCACGCCGTCATGAGGCCCTACCTGCCTCTGCGCGGCGTCTTTCACTGTTTCGACGGGGATTTCGGCGACGTGGAGTTCTGCCTAGCGTACGGGTTCTACATGTCCGTGGCGGGACCGGTGACGTATCCCGGCTCGGAGGACTTCCGGCAGGTCGTCCGCAGCATACCCATGGACCACCTCCTGGTGGAGACGGATTCGCCTTATCTGGCGCCGCAGGAGCAGAGGGGGCGGAGGAACGAACCCGCCTGCGTGCGCCAAGTCGCCGGCGCCGTGGCCGAGCTGCTGGGCGTGCCGGCGGAGGAGGTCGCTGAGGCGACCTCGCGGAACGCGAGGGATCTCTTCGGCTGGGCATGATCGACGTCGTGACCGGCGGCGCCGGCTTCATAGGGTCCTCCCTGGCGCGCGCGCTCTTGAAGGCGGGGCGCCGCGTGCGGGTCGTCGACGATTTCTCGACGGGCCGGCGTGAAAACCTACCGGAGGGTGTCGAACTCGTCGAGGGGGACGTCGCGCGGGTCGCCGGGGAGGCGCTGAGGGGGGCCGGCGTCGTGTACCATCTGGCCGCGATCCCGTCGGTGCCCCGCTCGGTGGAGCGGCCCCTCGAGACGCATCACGCGACGGCTGAGGGGACGCTCGCGGTGCTCGATGCGGCCTGCCGGAACGGGGTCCGCCGGGTGGTCTACGCCAGCTCCTCTTCGGTCTACGGGGACACGCCTCGGCTCCCGAAGAGCGAGGCGATGCCGCCGCGTCCTCTTTCCCCCTACGCCGCTGCGAAGCTCGCCGGGGAGCTGTACGCCGCGGACACGTCTCGCTGCGCTTCTTCAACGTCTATGGCCCGCGGCAGGATCCCGATTCGCCGTACGCGGCGGTGATCCCCATATTCGTCCGGCGCCTCCTGCGGGGCCTTCCGCTGCCCATCTACGGCGACGGGGCCCAGACGCGGGACTTCACGTTCGTGGGCGACGTGGTGCGTGGTATAATCCTCGCGGGGACGGCGCCGGGCGTTTCCGGGCGCGTCTACAACGTCGCCGCGGGGCGGCCGGTCTCCGTGGCGGGGCTGGGGGGCGCCCTGGCGAGGCTTATGGGATCGCGGGCGGAGATGGAGTTCCTGCCGCCGAGGCCGGGAGACATCCGCGATTCGTGGGCCGACATCTCGGCGGCCCGCCGGGATCTGGGGTTCGAGCCGGCCACCCCCCTGCAGGATGGATTGAGGGAGACTCTGCAGTGGTTCAGCAGGTGAAGAAACATTCCATCCTGGTCGTGGACGACGAGCAGGAGAACGTCAACCTGATCTCCAACATCCTGGGAAACGACTACGTCCTCTACAAGGCCCGCGACGGCGAATCCGCGATGGAGGTGCTGCGGGAGCGCGACGTGGACATGATCCTCACCGACCAGCGCATGCCGGGGATCTCGGGCGTGGATCTCCTGGAGAAGGCCCGGCAGATCCGCCCCGACGCCGTCAGGATACTCGTCACCGCGTATCCGGACGCCGACAACGCCATCCAGTCCATCAACCGCGGCTGGGTCAAGAGGTACATCACCAAGCCCTTCGACCCGTCGGAGCTGAAGGTCATCATCGCCCAGGAGATGGAGCACCTGGATCTCGTGCTGGCGAACAGGCGCCTGAACGCCGAGATGGGACGGATGGTGGAGGAGCTCTTCCGCGCGAACCGGGAGCTGAGGGATCTCAACCGGATGAAGGACCAGTTCCTGGCCAACTGCTCCCACGAGCTGAAGACCCCATTGGTGTCCGGCATGGGGTACGTTGAGATGCTCCTATCGGGCGGTCTGGGAAAGCTGGACGAGCGCCAGCTGAAGGGGCTGCGGATCGCCCACCGCAACCTCGAGCGCCTGCTGGGACTCATCGAGAACCTGCTGGCCCTGGCGAGGCAGAAATACCGCCCCGAGGAGCTCAATGTGACCCGCTTCAACCTCAGACCCCTCGTAGAGGAGTGCGTGGAATCCCTCAAGGGGCGCTCGCGGAAAAAATCCCTGCGGGTGCGGCTGAAGTTCCCCCGCAATCCGGTCTTCGTGGAGGCCGACGAGCGCAAGATCCACGGCGTGCTGACGAACGTCCTGGCGAACGCGGAAAAGTTCACGCCGGAGGACTCTAGGATCGACATCAGGGTGGAACCGGCCGGGCGCGGCAGGATCAGGATCCGCGTGGCGGACAACGGCATAGGGCCCGGGGAGGCCGGGGGGCAGATACAGCTCTTCAAGACCACAACCGATCCCAAGTACGCCGGCCTGGGAATAGGCCTGATGCTCGCCAGGCAGGTCCTCCACGCCCACGGGGGCGACATCTCGCTGGAGCGGGGGCGCCGGCGCGGGGCGGTTGTTACGTTCGACCTGCCCGCGGCGAAGCGATAGAAGGCATTTGGCTCGGTGTAGGAGGCCGGAGGCCGTCATGGACATCAACTCCCTCTTCCTGAGAAACCCCGAGGTCGGATTCCTGACCGACCCGGCCGGCACCGTCCTGGCGGCCACCGCGGGGGCCGAGCGCGTCATGGGCTACGGGCGGGATGAGCTTGTCGGAACGGAACTGGCGCGGCTGGAGGAGGGACAGAACATACGGACCGTGCTCACTCAGCCGGCGACGACCCGCTGGAATCTCGACCTGGTGCTGCGGCTCCGCAGGAAGTCCGGCGCCGTCTTCACCGCCAGGGCGGTGGCCGCGCCGCTCACCGGCGAGTCCGGAGACCACAAGGGATGGATGTTCTGGGCGCAAGATCTCTCGGAGGCCTTCGAGCGGTCGCGCGGGAGGGGCGCTATCCTCGAGGCCTTCGTGGATTCGGTGGGGGCCGCGGTGTGGTCGTTCGATCCCGGCGGCGTCGTGCTGACCTGGAGCGGGGCCTGCGAGTCCTTCTTCGGATACCCCCGCGCCGAGGTGGTGGGGAGGCTGCGGGCGGCGGCCCTCTTCGCGTCCGAGGGTGACTACCGGCGCGTCGTCGCGGCGGTGGATTCCGGCGGGCGGTTCTCAGGGGAAGCGGTGATGGCCGGCGGCGGAGGCTCGCGACGCCCATGCTGGCTGGTGGTGACGCAAATGTCCGCCTCTCCGGCGGGCGCGCCCCTCGGTTATGCGGCGGTGTCGCTGGATCTCTCGGAGCGCAAGAAGTCGGAGGAGCTCCACCGCCTCCTTTTCGAGGAGGCGGGCGAGGCGATGGTCGTGGTGGAGATGGACTCCGGCCGCATAGTGGACTGCAACCGGCGGGCCTGCGAAATCCACGGGTACGCGCGCGAGGAGATGATCGGGCTTCTTATCTCCGAGCTCAAGCCCGAAAGGGACATGGATCGGCTGCGGGCCACGATGGGGCAGGTTCTTCTGGCGTCGGGCAGGTACACGGACGCCGGCGCGGTTCACAGGCGGAAGGACGGAACCACGTTCCCGTGCGAGGTCAACGTCCGTCTCGTGGAAACCGGGGGCGGCAGGTTCACCATCGGCATCATCCGCGACCTGGAGGAGAAGCTGAGGGCGGAGGAATTCTTCCGCGTGCTGTTCGAGAAGACCGGAGACGGGCAGTACCTGGTGGAGGATGAAGGGCTCCGGATCGTGGAGGTCAACGAGGCGATCTGCCGGATGCTGGGCTATCAGCGGCAGGAGTTGCTTTCACGGGCGGTGCCGGACCTCACGCCCCCGGAGCGCCGCCACCTGATCGAAGGGTTCCTGCGGCGGGTGCGGACCGAAGAGCTGTTTCTGCGCCGGCGCTGGGTCCTCATCCGGAAAGATGGGAGCGAGATAGTCACCGACCACACGGTTTCCAGGATGAATGTCGGCGAACGCATCTACTATCTGGCATCCGCGCGTGACGTCACGGCGGAGGTCGTTGCGGAGCGCGAGCTGGAAGAGTCGCGGGAGTTCCTTGAGAAGTTTCGCGACGAGGCCCCGGATCCGATGTACGTGCTGGACGGGGAGGGGCGGTTCCTCTACCTCAACGAGGCGGCCTGCCGCGTGCTGGGCAGGCCGGCGGCGGGGCTGGTGGGGCGCGGCTTCGTGGAGGTGACGCCACCCGATCGCCTGGCGCTCCACAGGGAGATGTTCGAGCGGGCGTTGAGGGGGGAAAAGGTCAGGTTCCGGTCGGAGGTGCTGGGGCCCGGCGGGGAGCGCGTCCCCATCGAGATCAACGGCGGCCCGCTTCGGCTGGGAGACCGTCCGGGCACCATGGGGGTGGCTAGGCTCATCGCCGACCAGCTCCGCGTGGAGCGCGAGCTGGTGGAGGAGCGGTCGTTCCTGGAACACGTGATGGAAAACGCCGGCGACGGCTTCGTCCTCACCGACGACCGCGGCGTGGTGGTTTCCGTCAACCGGAAGGCGGCGGAGCTGCGGGGGATGCGGCGGGAGGATCTCATCGGCCGGAATTTCATGGAGTTCGCGGCGGCGGGGGAGTCCGGGCGGTACATGGAGTTTTTCGACAGGCTGATCGCCGGGCAGGCGGTGAGGTTGCAGTCCCGCGTGTCGGACGGGACCGGCAGGGAGCGGTTCATAGACATCTGCGCGAACCCGCTGGAGCGCGGCGGGAGGAGGTTCGTCTTCGCCATAGTGCGCGACGTCACCGAGCAGGTGGAGTCCGCCGAGGCGGTGAGGCGGGCGCGCGACGAGCTGGAACTGGCCAACAGGAAACTGCAGGAGGAGGTCGCCGAGCGGCGGCGGGCGGAGGAGTCGGCCCTGGCGTCCGAGGCGCGGTGGCAGTCGCTCGTGGCGAACGCCCCGGACATCATCCTGACCGTGGACGGGGAGGGGAAGATCCTCTTCATCAACCGGGTGCTGGAGGGGTTCGATCAGAACCGCGTCGTCGGGACCTACGCGACGGCCTACCTTGAGCCTCGGTATCACGACCTTTTCGTGGAGACGCTGAAACGAGTCTTCGAGAGGGAGGAGGTGGGCAGCTACGAAGTAATGGGCGCGGGCTCAGGGGGCGTGAACGCTTGGTATTCCGTCCGGATCAGCCCGATCGTCGACCGAGGTAAGGTCGTCGCGGCGACCCTCATCGCCACCGACATCACCGAGCGGAAGCGAGCGGAGGAACGTATCGCCGCGCTGGCGGAGGAACAGGCGCTGCTGCTGGAGCATACGCGGGATTTCGTCTACCGCCACGACGCCAACGGCATCTTCACGTACGTATCCCCGTCGGTGGAGCAGGTGTCGGGCCGGTCCATGCGGGAATGGATGACCCGCTACACCGAGATACTGACGGACAACCCCATCAATCGTAAGGCCGTCGAATACACCGATGAGACACTCAAGACGGGTCGGCAGAGCCCCCCATACCTGGTGGAGGTCAGCCACAAGGACGGCCGGCGCGTCATGCTCGAGGTGAACGAGCGGGCCATCTGGGAGGGGGGGAAAGTCGTCGGCGTCGTCGGGGTGGCGCGCGACGTCACGGACCGCAAGCGCGCCGAGGAGAGGGCGGCCGCCCAGCACGCAGTGACGAGGATACTGGCGGAGTCGGCGTCGCTCCAGGAGGCTGTTCCGAGGATTCTCCAGGCGATGGGCGAGTCGCTGGGCTGGGTCGCATGCGTCTTCTGGGAGGTGGATGCTGATGCCGGCGTCATCAGGTGCGCCCGGCGCTGGCACGACCCGTCGTTTCATCCCGGTCCGGAGTGGGATCCGAAGGCGCATGCGTTCAGGCCCGGCCGTGGGATGCCCGGGAGGGTATGGGCCGTTGGGGAACCGCTCTGGGTGGAGGATCTCGCGGGCGATCCAGACGGCGCGGCCGCGGTCGCCGTGGGGCTGCGGGCGTCGTTCGCCTTCCCGATCCGCGCCTCGGAGGGGCTGTTGGGCGTCGTCGAGCTGCTGGATCGCAGGCCCCGCGGGCGCGACCACGACCTTGTGGCCATGGCGGCGGTCGTGGGCGATCAGGTGGGTCAATTCGTAGAGCGCAGGAGGGCGGAGGAGGGACTGCGCTTTCAGAAGGCGCTCCTGGAAAGCCAGAGCGAGGCGGCCATCGACGGGATACTCGTGATTTCCACGGGGGGGAGGGTCATCTCGCACAACCGGCGGTTCCTGTCGATGTGGGATCTCCCCGTGGAGTCGCTGGCGGGGAGGTCGGACAGGGAGATCCGCCGCATGATCGTCGAGCATCTGGCGGATCCCGAGGCCTTCATGGAGCGTATGCGGTATGCCGATTGGCATCCCGACCGGGAGAGCAGGGAAGAGATCCCCCTCAAGGACGGCCGGACGTTCGAGAGCTACATGGCGCCGGTTCGCAGCCTCGACGGCGTCCGGTACGGGCGCGTGATTTTCTTCCGCGACGTGACCGGCAGGAAGCGGGCCGAGGAGGGGCTGCGGCGAGCGGTGGAGGACGCGCGTCGGGCCTACGAGGAGCTCAAGCAGGCGCAGGCGCAGCTGATACGCTCGGAGAAGCTGGCGTCGATAGGCATGCTGGTGTCCGGCGTCGCGCACGAGATAAACAACCCGCTCAACGTCATCTACGGGAACCTGAAGCTGCTGGAGGGGGGGCTGGGCGGGAATGGAGATGCCCCGCGTCGATCGGGCCTGCGCCGCGTGAGGCGGATGATCAGGGACGCCCTGAAGGGGGCCGAACACGCCCGGCGCATCGTGGAGAATTTCAGGAATTTTTCACGCGACGCGCGGACGGCGGAGCCGGTGGATCTCAACAAGTGTTTGGATGAGACGCTGGCCCTGTTCGGGCGCCAGATGCCCGCCGGGATCACCGTGGTTCGGAAGTTCGGCAGGATACCTCCGGTCCGCTGCCTGCGGGGTCAGGTCAACCAAGTCTTCCTCAACCTCGTCAAGAACGCCGTCGAGGCGATGGGTGAGGAGGGGAAGATCGTTCTGAGGACCGCGAGAAAAAGCGACAAGGTCGTCGTCGAGGTGGCCGACACCGGTTGCGGGATGACTGCGGAGGTGAAGCGGAAGTTGTTCGAGCCTTTCTTCACGACCAAGCAGGTGGGAAAGGGGCTGGGCTTGGGGCTATCGATCAGCGCGACGATCATACATAACCATGGCGGTTCCATATCCGTCCGCAGCAGGAAGGGGCGCGGGAGCGTTTTCCGGGTGGAGCTGCCGGTTGCAGGGCAATAGCATTTTAGCATTTTCATGCGTTCTCGGGACTGATTTTTTTGGTTTTTTTTGTTGACAATCCGTGGTATACTTTGTATATTTTGTAGAGGATATATATGTCATCCGAGCGGGGACGAACGTCGTACACCACCGGGGACGTCGCGCGCGCCTGCAACGTCACCAAGCGCACCGTCATCAAGTGGATCGACGGCGGCAAGCTGAAGGGTTACAGGATACCCGGGTCGCGCCACCGCCGCGTCTCGGCCGAGAGCCTCCGCGAATTCCTCCGGAAGTACAAGATACCAAGCTATGAAGGAATCGTCAGGCGGAGGATACTGATCGTCGACGACGACAGGGATTTGCTTGAACTGCTCTCCGACGCGCTGAGGGGGAACTACGACGTGGAAGTCGCCGCCACCGCCCTGGAGGCGGCCTCGAGACTGCCGGTCTTCCAGCCGGATATCGTCCTTTTGGACATAAGGCTGCCGGACGTCTCCGGCCTGGAGGTCTGCCGCCACTTCCAGCCTTACAAGGCCGAACGGAGGGTGCCGATATTGACGATGTCCGCCTATGGGAGCGAGATAAGCCCGGCGGACATAGACCGCAGCGGGGCGGACGCCTTCGTGCCGAAGCCCTTCAAGCTTTCCGAACTCAAGGAGCGTATCGCGTCGATGGTTGGTTGATTCTTTTCTGCTTGAGGAGGCAGCCGTGTCGAACTTCGGGGAACTGGTCAAGAGACTGAGGAAGGAGAAGGGACTGACGTTGGAGGCCGTCGCCAAGAAGATCGGCTCTCACAAGGGGTACGTCTCGGGGATCGAGAACGGCAAGGTGAATCCCCCCTCGGTCAAGATCATCCGAAAGTTCGCAAAGCTCTTCGCGCAGGACGAGCGCACACTCGTGCGCATCGCATGGGTGGACAAGGCCCCCGCGATCATCCGCGACGAGGCGCGGAGGCTGCTGACGCTCGCGGAAACCGACGAGGCCGGCGGGGCGGATATGGTCTCCGTCCCCCTGTTGAACACGCTGGCCAGCGGCTACCCCTGCGAGCTCACCTCGGACGGCCGCCCGAAGCCGGCGGTGCGCGCCTCGATGCTGCTGCCGAAGTCCCGCGGTCAGGTGGACTGCGCCGTGACGATCTGCGACGACTCGATGTCGGACGGCGGCCAGCAGGGATTCTCGCGCGGTGACGTGGCGCTCCTGGCCCGCCAGGAGAAGCTCTGCAACGGGCAGATCGTCTTCATGGTCTTCACCATCCGGCAGAAGATGCAGGCCATGGTCCGGCAGGTCATGCTGGAGCAGGGGGACCACGTCGTGCTCCAGCCGATCAACAAGGAATACCCGCTGGAGTTCCTCACGCACGACGACGTGGATGCCGTCTACCGCGTGGTGGGGAAGATCGAGATGTTCGAGTCCTCGGCCGTGGAGGCCAAGGCCTGATCTTTCGAAATCCGGGCTTTATCGGGCCGCGGGGTACGGGAAAGCCGGGAGTTTGCACCTTGTAGCGACAACCTGTATCCGCGACCGGGGCCCCGCGGCCCGTGTCCTTTTCCTCCCTCTCTCGATGCCGCCCGGGCGACGCACGTCGTCCGAGCGGCATTTTTATTCGTCGGGCGGGCGGCCGAGCCTGGCGGCGAGCTCCACCTCCGCTCCACCGCGACGCACGGTGACCCTCACCTCCTCGCCAGGCTTCTTCTGCCAGATGCGCGACGTGAAGTCGGCCCGGTCGGCGACCTTGCGCCCGTCGATCCTCAGCAGGACGTCTCCCTCCTGGAAGCCCGCCTTGTCGGCGGGCGAGCCCGGGTGCACGTAGGACACCGTCACGCCGCCGGCCGATTCCTCCACGGTGAGCCCCAGGTAGCCCGCCCCCTTCGGGCGCCCCTGCGGCGGCGGCGCGCCGGAGGCGAAAAGGTCGCCCGCCGAGTAACGGTCCAGGGTCACCGCCAAATCGATCTCCTCGTCCCCGCGCCGGATCCTGACGCGCGCCTCGGAGCCCATCGGGTAGGTGCCCAGGGCGCCGAGGAAGCGGTCGCGGTTGAATATCGGGTAGTGGTTGACCCGGACGATGAGGTCGCCCCTGCGGAACCCGGCGCGGTCGGCCGGGGATCCGTCGCGCACGCCCTCCACGAGCGCTCCGCGGCCGTCCGTGCCGGCGCGCGAGATGACCAGCCCGGTCACCTGGCCGTGGTAGACCTTCCCCTCCTCGCCGCCCTTCATCATCAACGGCAGGAAGTTTTTTATCTGGTTGGAGGGGATCGCGTAGCCCACCCCGGAGTTGGTCCGGTTGAAGTAGCGCGTCGCTATCCGACCGTTTATCCCCACGAGCTTTCCGTCCAGCGTGACCAGCGGCCCCCCCGAGTTGCCCGGGTTCAGCGCCGCGTCGGTCTGGATGCAGTCGAAATAGGTGTTCTGGTTGCGGTGCAGCGCCGAGACGATCCCGAGCGTCACGGCGGGGTAGGTCCGCCCGTCCTCGGCGGGCATCGCCAGCGCGAAGGGATTCCCGCACGCCATGACGTAGCGGCCCGGCTCGAGACGGTCCGAGTCGCCGAGCTCCAGATACGGGAACTTCTCGCCGTCGGCGCCCTGCAGCCTGTAGAGCGCGATGTCGCCGATGGGGTCTGTGCAGACCAGGCGGGCCGTGTACGGCCGGCCGCTCGTCAGCGTCACGCGCATCGATGGTTGCGCCCCCTTGAGCGCCGCCGCCACGTGATGGTTCGTCAGGCAGTGCCCCTCCGCGCTGATCAGCGCGCCTGAGCCGCCGCCGAAGAATACGAACCGCTCCGAGACGTGGCGCGCGCACTCCTCCACCCTGATGCGCAGCCGCTCGGCGGCATCCTGGGGGAGAGGCGCCGCAAGCGACGCCAGAAGCGCCGCGGCGATCGTCATCATCTGTCTATGTCCCAGCCAAGCTCGCAGTCGATCTCCAGGGGATCCTCGCCGCGCAGGAGTCTGATCTTGACGCGGTCGCCGGGGTTCCTCCGGGCGATCGCGGCGCGGAGGTCGTCGAAGCCGCGGATCTTCCGGCCGTCCAGCTCCACTATCACGTCCCCTGCCCTCAGCCCCGCCCGCTCGGCGGCCGATCCGGGTACGACCTCGCCCACCTGGAAGCCCTCGACCTCGGCCGGCTGGTCGGAGGTCTTCACACCCAAGAAGGCCCGGCGGGCCTCCCGTACGCTGCGGCCGGCCTTGAGATCAGCCAGGACCTCGCGGAGACGATGGTGCGGGATCGCGAATCCCACCCCCGAGTTCTGCCCGCGGTCGGCGGCGAACCTGGTGTCCACCTTGCACGTGATGCCCACGAGTCGCCCCTCCAGATCCACCAGGGGGCCACCGACGTTCCCGTAGTTGAGGCGGGCGTCGGTCTGGATGGCGCGGCCCGCCAGCCTGGAAGGGGCGCTGAGGATGCCGGGGTTGACGGTGAGCCCCCGCCCGTCTGGCGAGCGCCCCAGGGCCAGAACCGGCGTCCCCATCCGCAGATCCTCGATCGGCGAATACGACGGCGTGGGGAGATCCGACGCTTCGATCTTTATCGCCGCCAGGTCGAAGGTGGCGTTGGAGGCCATCAGCCGCCCGTCGAACTCGCGGCCGTCGGCCAGGCGCACCTTGATCGACTTTATGGAGCCCTGGACGTTGAAGTCGGTCGTCAGGAGGACGCCGTCGGCCTCGATGATCGTGCCGGTGCACCATGCCCCGATGGGCCGGCGGGCGAAGACGTTCGGCCCCAGACCGGGGAGGCCCGGGAATGGGCGGGGCGCGTCCTTGGGCGGCGGCTCCGGCTCGCGGTCCACCTTTATCGCCGCCACGCACGGGGCGGCCCGTTCCGCCGCCCTGCGGTAGAGGATCTCGAGCGCCGCGACCGAATCCCCCGCGTCGATCCCTGTCTCCTGCGCCGCGGCCGGGGCCGTCAGGAAAATGGAACAGGCGATCCCGAACACGCCGTCCCTCCGATCTCAGTAAACAGGCTTCCTGCCGAGCGTGATGGTCAACTCGACGGACGAACCGTCTCGGGCCAGCTCGATCTTCACCGTCTCTCCGGGCGCCTTCCTCTGCAGGAGTTTTTCCAGCGCCGCGCGCGTGATCAGACGGACGTTGTCCGCCCGCCTCAGCAGGTCACCCTTGCGTACGCCGGCCTTCTCCGCGGGGCCGCGGGGCGATACGCGGGTGACCTCGAGACCTCCTTCGGCGGGCCGGACCTCCGCGCCGAGCCAGGAGCCGCCCGGGCTTGGCGGCGTCCCGCCCGAGTCGTACTGGCGGCGGATGCGCTCGATGTGGGGCTTCAGCTCGTTGATCGGTATGGCGATGCCCGTGAACTTGGACTCGTCGTAGTTTAGGGTGACGATCCCCAGGAGCCGGCCGTGCCGGTCCACCAGCGGGCCGCCGTCCTGGTCGGGATTGACCGCGGCGGACGTCTCTATCACCTTCCCGGTGTAGTATGTGCCGCGCTGCCTCTTGGAAACCTCGTAAAGGCCTGAAACCACGCCCATCGAGATCGCAGGCTGGCCGTCCTTCTGGATGCTGCCGAAGCTGTCTCCGAGGGCGTAGACAACCTGGCCCACGCGCGCGTCGTCCGAGTCCCCGAGCTCCACCGCGGGCAGATCTTGCGCGTCGATCTTGACGAGCACCAGCTCCTTGTCGTTGACGCGCCCCATGACCCGGCCGCGGTGCTGCCTGTGGCCCTGGAGGGTCACCGTCACCGCCTCCGACGCCGCGCCGCAGGCGGTGGGGGAGGTCAATATAATCCCTGATCCGTCTATGATCACGCCCGATCCGGCGTCCCTCGACCCGCGGACGGCGACCGTCGCCGGCGCCACCCGCCTGTAGATGCGGACGTGGGGCGCGTCGAGTTCCTCCCCGCCGCCGGCGGCGTCCTGCGCCGCGGCCGACGCCGGGATGGCCAGCATCAGCCACGGCAGCAGGGGTGATCTTCGGGCTGTTCGAACCATGACCATCTATAATATACGACATCCCCGGCCGGAGGATTAGTCCGCCGGACCGGGCACGGTGGATTTTTTTCGGAGCCCGCCATGACCTTCGCCGCCCTCGCGGTGCTTCCTCTCCTGCCCCTCCTGCCTGGTTATAAATCAAACGCTTTGATTTATAATCAGCCTGATGATGAATCAAACAGATTGATTCATCGCGGGGGGATGAGGCTGGCTCTGCGCGAGGCGGTGGCCATGTCGCTGGAGCACAACGTTGACATCGAGGTGGCGCGGTACCAGCCGTGGATCGAGGAGCAGAACGTCCTGGCGGCGATGGGGCCGTGGGATCACGTGGCGTACGCCGCCGGATCGGGCGGCGAGACGCTCAGGCCCGGCTTCAGCATGCTGCTTGACCCGGAGCGCCCCGACATAGACGAGGCCGGTTTCACGCTGGGATTGCGCCGGACGCTGCCGTGCGGGGCTTCCTTCGACCTGAGCTTCTCGGCCGACCGCAGCTACAGCAATCTGCCCTTCTCCCTGTTCAATCCGAGCTGGACCCAGCGGGCGGGGGCAACAGTGACGCTGCCGCTGTTGCGCGGGGGCTCCACGGCGGCCAACACCGCAACGCTCGTGGTGGCCGGGCACGAGCGGGATGGTTCCGTGGACCAGTTCGAGAAGACCTTGGCGGATTCCGTCTTCCAGGTGATGCGCGCCTACTGGGATCTCGTCTTCGCCATCGAGAACAGGAAGGTGAAGGAGCGGTCGCTCCAGCTGACGCGCGTGCTGCTGGAGGACAACCGCCGCAAGCTGGAGCGCGGCGTGGTCGCCAGGATCGACGTCACCAAGGCCGCTGCCAGCCTCGCCGCGCAGCAGGAGGGCATCCTGACCGCGGACGCCGCGGTGCAGAACGCCGCGGACCGGCTCAAGCGGCTGGTGGATCCCGCGCTGCTGCGGCGCGACGTCGACCTGATTCCCGCGGACGCGCCGCCGGCGCCGGCGGAGGAGCTTGACGAGAAGGCCGCCGAGGAACGCGCGATGGCCATCGCGCTGGAGCGGCGGCCGGAGTTCCGCCGCCTGCGCCGCCAGGTGGCCGCCCAGGAGACCCTCTCGGCGAAGGCCGGAAACGACCTTCTCCCCCGGCTGGACCTGACCGGCCGCGCGTTCCTCCTGGGGCTGCAGGATTCGTTCTCGGGGGCCTGGAGGCGGATGGACGACCTGGAATGTCGCGAGCTTGCCGTGGGGCTTGCCTTCGAGTACCCGCTGGAGGGCTCTGCCTCCCGCGGGGCGGCCCGCCGTGCGGAGCTTGAGGCGCGCCGACTGCGGTTGCAACGGCGCGGACTGGAGGACCAGGTGCTCGTGGAGGTGCGCGAGGCGGTCCGGGCGATAAAGACCGACGAAAAGCGCATAGAGGCGGCCCGCCGCGCGCGCATGCTGGCCGAGGAGGAGCTCGAGGGCGAGATGGCGCGGCGCGAGCAGGGGCTCTCGACCACCTACCGGGTGCTGGACGCCCAGGAGGACCTGGCGCAGGCCAGGACCAACGAGCTCAAGGCGCTCATCGACTACGGCCTTTCGCTACACCGCCTCGACCTGGTATCCGGCACGCTGCTCGAAAAGAACGGTGTCGTCCTCAAGGAAAACCTCCGGCTCAGGATGACGCGGGACTGAGACGCCGCCGTCAGGGCACCACCTCCACGTCGGGCGCCGGTGCAGATTCCACCCCCTTGAGGATCCGGGCGGCGTCGAGCCCCGTCAGGTATGCCCCTACTTGGGCCTTCGGCGGATGTCCGCCTCCAGTTCGTCGAGCTTCCCGCCCCCCTGGATGCGCTCGGCGAATGGGGCGATCCCGGGGTGGCGGGCGTAGTCGCGGACGGCGCGTACCATCGCGTCGACCGGGCCGCGCCGCATCGCAAGCACCGCCCACAGGCAGAACTCCCGCCCCGCCGTCTCCTTCATGTCTTCCAGGCGCTTGAGCAGGAGTTCCCAGCTGAAAATCTCGCCTTCGAATTTTAGTATCGGGTCGCTCGGGTTTTCATGCTGGACGAATCCGGCGAGGTTCCCGTGCCGGTCGAAGTGGATGCACCGGCCCGCCGCGGTCAACAGGTCGATGGCGTTCGACAGGCGGGTGCTGGAGGCGGAAAAGTACCGCCTGGCGCCCATCCGGTTGAAATCCTCCCGCAGCTTCGGCGCCTCTTCGAGGAGCCCGCGCGACCGGTCGCGCCAAGTGTTCCGGCTGGCGGACGCCTCCTTGAGTCTCCGGACCAGGTCGGCGGCTGCGCCCAGCATCTTGTTCATTTCCTGGAGGGACGGGCCCAGGCGTGCGGCCAGGTCGGCGTCCAAGGCGATACATTCGTTGGTCCATTTTTGCGGCATGACGACCTTGGCGTCCTTGAGCGCCTGGAGCGCGCGGGCCCCCTGGTAGTCCGCGGAGAGTACCACGACGGTCCTGAACATGCCCGGTCCGGCCGCCGGGCCTTTCCAGGAGAAGACGCCTCCTTTGGCGTATCCCTGCCCCGTGGCCGTGAATCCGTTCTGTCGCTCGATCGCGCCATCCTTGTGCCGCTCCTCCAGGCGCGTCACCTGGATGCTCAGCGTGGCGCCATCGGGCAGAAATGGGGCCTTCCATTCGAGTTCGATGTCCGGCCGGTCGTGGCCCGGGGCGGACACGGCCCTGACTTCTATGGAGTCTTGAACGGGGCGGGGTCCTGCGAGCGCCAGCGACAGCGCACAGCAGATCGCGGTTCTCATCTCCGCCCGTCCTGCCGCGCCTATCCCTTCGGCTTCTGCCGTATCAGGTTTTCCAGCTCTTCCAGGTGCTCGCCCTGCTGGAGCCGGTTGGTGTAGAGAGAAAGTCCCGGGTGGTCGGCGTGGTTCTTGATCGCGCGGATCAAGGTCTCGCTCACCTTGCCGGCGCGCCGTATGTCCTTGATGACCCAGAGGGCGAATTCCCTCCCGGCGGCCTCCGATGCCTCCGTCAGGTATTTCTTCACCGTGTCCCAGTTGAACTCCTCCTGCCTGTAAGTGACGGCGGGCTTCCCGGCGGTGTGATAGTCGACGATCTTGTCGAATCTGCCGTCGGCCTGGAACGTGAAGAAGTTGGAGGCCGCCTGGACGGTGCCCAGGGACGCGGTGATGTCGCTGGCGGCGGCGGGGAAGAGGCTCTTGGCCTCCGACTTGGATATGTCGTTCAGGAGCCGGGCGGATTCGCGGTCGAGCGCGTTCCTGCTGGCCTCCCAGAGGGCCCGCTGAGCGGATGCCTCGGCGTACTTGCCCACCAGCGCCGTCGCCTGTCCGGCCAGCGCGTCGAATTCCTGCAGGGCCGGGGATAGGCGGCCGGCCAGCTCGTCTCCCCAGGCGGTGTAGTCGAATGTCCACTCCTGGGGCATCAGGGTCTTGGCCTTCTTGAGCGCATCGAGGGAGCGGGCCCCCTGGATTTCCTCCGACAGCTTGACGACCGCGCGGAAGTAGCCGGGGCCTCCCACGGCGCATGAGTAGGCGATTCTCCCCTTGCGGTCCACCGCGGTTATCTCGGAGTGGTAGAATTCGCCCCCGACGATCAGCCTTCCCTCGCTGATCCGCTCCTCTATCCGGATGAGATTGATGCTCAGCCTGGCCCCTTCCGGGAGGGTGGGGGCCTGTCCTTCCAGCCGGATGTGGGGGCGGCCGCGGGATGGGACCGCGACGCACTTGAGCTCCATCTCGTCCTTCCTCGGGGCGTCCTGTCCGGGAAAGGCGCGCCCGGCCGCCGCCAGCGCCGCGGCGGCCGCCAGTACGGCCGTTGTCCTCGTCATGTCAGAATGCCCTGTTGTCGTAGAGGTAAGAGAGCAGGCGCATGCGGGCCTCGTCCCAGTAGATCGTCACGTCGTCCAGCACCGGCGTCGCCAGCAGGATCGCGCCGGGGTTTGACCTGATCAGCCGGAACTGCACGATGTATCTGATCTGGTTCGGGTTCTGCATGATGGGCGGGGTCCCGTCCGCGGCCCGCACCGGGGAGAAGCTGTCGTCCTCGTAGGGCCCGTAGATCGTGTTACCGTCCTGGATCGACAGGTGTACCTCCGGCATGAGATCTTCCGCCGGCAGGCCGTTGAGCTGGGCCCTGTTGTTCCAGTTGTAGAGCACCCGGCGGTACTTTCTGAAATGTTCGTTGCCCGCCTCCGGCCTCAGCACCGGCTCGCCGTACCACGTCCATGAGACTCCCAGGATGCGGATGACCAGCGGTTCCAGCTTGTATGTGGGGGTGACGTTCGACGGCGGCGGCGGCGCGTCGGTCCCGCCCGGGGGAGTCGCCGCCGACTGTTTGGGGAGGACGCGGACGGGGTTAGTGGTGAACATGATGATCTGCGAGGTGAATTTCCCCTCGGAGGCGTCCTCCGGCATGTAGTAGCGCCCGCGGTCCCAGAGGACGGTCTTGCTGGCGACGTCCTCCCTGGCCCACACGTAGAGCTCGTCGATGGTGAAGTCGGCCGAGTGGTTGCCGCGGTATGGCATCTCCCTGAACTTCCCTATCTTGGAAGCCGAGCCGATGCGCAGGTGGATGGGCCCGCCGTTGTCGTCGTGGTTATTCATATAGTGCATTTTGTCTTTGCCGGAATTGTAGCCGGTCATTTGGTTGTAGGTATAGGTGGCGTAGGTATTGCCGCCCCGCGGGCCGTCGATGCCGTTGACCAGCAGCGTGCAGACCCGGTCGCCCACGCTGTCCGTCTGGCCGTCGAGGTACCACCACAGGGTGAGGTTCAGCCAGCGGCGGCCGCGGAATGGGCTGGGCAGCGGGCAGCTCTTCATCACCAGGGTCGGGTTGAGCGGGTCGTAGTGGTAATGGTTGAGCGAGCAGGTGAGGCGCCCGAATTCGCTGTTGTAGGGCACGTTGTGCCAGGCCTTGTGCCCGAAGGTCATCGACATCGGGTGGAAGTACCCCAGGTTGTTGCCCCAGTAGCGGGGCGGCGGCGGCACGGGGTGGGGAATCGTGTCGTACTTTTCGCGATGGGCGGGGAAGAACCAGACCGCGAAGGGCCAGACGTTCACGTTGGCGTTGCAAGGGGTATGGTATTTGGAGACGTCCCAGAAGGTGCGTATCTTGCCCGTGCGCTCGGGGTCAAAGGACGGTTTCACCCAGAAGCTCGACATGCCCCGGGCGGGATCGACGTCGAAGTTCCACACGTGCATGCCGCCCTTGTGGAGCAGGTATGATGCCGCGCAGTGCCTCTCGCAGTAACCTCCGTCTATCCTGAGATCCGACGGCGCGATGGGCACGAGCGTCGGGTTGGTCGAACCCGCCTTGAGGCGGAACGAACGCGCCAGGCGGTGTCGGTTGCCGCCAGGTCCCTTGGTCGGGTCGTAGGGGCCGGGGTAGTTCGTGTACGGATCGGGGAAGTTCTCCACGTACTCGTCGGGGGCCATGTTGCGGCTGCCGATCTCCCGGGCGGCCTCCGGGCCCAGGATGTGGTGGTGGCAGTCGAAGTCGAGTTGGTAATGGGCGTGGAAGGCGGAGCCGAAGTGGCTGCTGCCCTGCATCATCGCCGTCCTCCACAGGACGTTCCTGGGCTTGGTTACCCCGTCGTGACCCATGCCGCCTATGGTGGGAAGCGCCAGGTATCCGCTGTACTCGTTGAAGGACGGCGCCGCGCCGTTGTCGGGTTCCGGCCCGCATTCGACGGAGCGGTTGTTGTTGGTTTCGTATCCCAGCCGGCCGGCGAACTCGCCCGCGTAGAACTGCTTCTGGTTGGTTTCACGGTAGACGTTGAACAGCTGGTAGGCGGCCACGACCTTGGCCTGTGCCACCAACTCATTGACGGCCATCCTGGCATCGTCGCCCTGGAGGGGCCGCAGGACACGGCCGAGGGCCTCGATCTCGAAATATCCGGTGGGCATGAAGGTGAACTCGGTCGAGTTCACGAAGAGGTCCGTCTTGTCCACTATGAGGAAGAGGTTGTCGTCGGGGTTGGTTTCGTTGAGGTGGAGGTTGGGGTTGAAGTTGGCCTTGATCGCGTCGGCGATGGCGCGGGTGGCGTAGTTCCGCTGCACGGGTGACTCCACTAGCGGGCCGAAGCCGGTGGCGTCGGCGCCGCCGGTTGTTGTGTAGTCGAACCAGTAGGGCCTGTTGTCCTTTATGAGGCCGATGACCATGAGGTTGTCGACGAAGGCGTAAAACTGCACCCATGTCTTGAACTGTCCCTTGAACCACAGTTCCTGGGTGTTTCCGGTTGGGTCCGTGTAGGTGGCGGCGCCGTAGTCGAAGTCCACCGTCGGCGCCTGCGCGCCGGGGAAGACGGCGCTGACGCGCTTGGCGTTGCGGCAGGCGATGATGTGTTTTGCGATGTCCGTGGCCAGGATGCCGGCGGTCCCCGTGCCGCCCGGCATCACGATGGGCACGGTCACCGCCAGGAACCCGTACTCGTCTCCCTCGGTGCCGGCGGGGGACTGGCTGTTTTTCTGCTTGAAGGATAGGTACATGTCCCCGTCGTAGTATGGGTTGTCGCGCCGGCGGTCGGTCAGGAAGAATCCCTTGATGTCCGCCAGCAGCGCCACGAGGACCTCCAGCGGCGCGGTGTTTATATTCACCGGCGCGCGCTTGACCATCTCTATGTACTGTGCGTTGAGCGTGTCCAGGCTGTGGATGACGCACGGCTGGAGGCTCGGGAGTTCCGGCCGGTCGGTCCTTGGGTTGAGCGGAGGCTCGCCGAGGGGTATCGGTATCAGGTCGCCGGTGATCGGCCTCCCCACGGCGTCGAAGCCCCGGTGGCTGGAGCCGAACCGGTAGACTGGCGGGTTGCCGCGGTAGTAGGTGACGGGGTATTCCTTCAGCACGCACTGCGCGCCCGACAGCGGCACGGGGTTGCAGACGTTCTCGTCCTGCTAGGATACCACGGTGACGAAGTCGCGGAATTTCGCGAAGGCCTTCTCGTCGTAGTTGACGGCCTTCAGGAGCTGGTTCATCTGCGTGTAGCCGCCGGAGGGGCGCGCCGCGATGATCTTGTCGCCGAGCCCGGGGATGCCGCACTGGGTGCCGACGTGGTTTAGGATCCGCTTGAGGTTCTGCGACACGCTGCCGGTGGGGCCCATTTCAACGCCGTCGTTGACGTTGATGCGGCCCTGGAGATCCGAGAGCTTCAGCACGTAGTGGTCCGCGTATCTTCCGTACCTGCCGACCTCGTGCGTCCCGGAGCATCCGCGCGGCTGGGGGACGCCGTTGATGTTGATCTGTATCTGGCGGGGCCTGGGGTCGGTGTTCAAGGGGTTGTCGTCGGCCTCCTCCGCGAAAGACGGGTTGAGCGCCTCATCGATGGTGCAGTTGATGAGGGTTTCGTCCGTCTCGTCGAGGCTCTTGCCCCAGAATTTCCAGAGTTTGGCGTTCATCGATTCTTCGAACATGCGGACGGGGAAATAGTCGCGCAGGCGCGCGGCAGCGTCCTCGACGGCGGATTGGGCGATGAGCTTTGCGCGGACCGTGTCGAGGTAGTTCTGCGCCACCTGCCGTTCGGTCGTCTGTATGGTCGCGAACGCGGTCGCCAGGAGGGCAAGGATTACCAGGACCCCGAGGACCACGATGAGGACGGCACCCTTTCTCTTACCCACGGCAGCTCCTTTCCCGGCTCTATGGCACCGGACTATTTCCCGATATTTCATAGGCAAGAGCGGTGCCACGGCCGGGTCACATGTCCCTTGCAAGAGCTTACACCAGAGAGAGTAACGGGGTCAAATCTATTCGCCGGGCCACGGCCGCTACCTGCGGTCACATGGGGGTTACGGCGTTACTTGCGGGTAACGCGGCCGTGTTGACTTGTCTGGGCGTAGGTCGGTATAATCGATAACCGATGCATTTCGTGCTTGCGTTGGTTCTCTTCACGCAGCAGGACGATGCCATAGGGCGGTTGCGCCACATGGATCCCGAGGTGCGCCGGGCCGCCTGCACGATCGTCAAGCAGTGCAACCTCCGCGCAGCGGTGCCCTACCTCGTCGAGTATCTCCGCACGGAGGGGGATGGCACCGTGAAGCTCGCCATGATGGACGCCCTTGAGACGCTCACCGGCATCAGGGGTAAATACAGCGACAGTCACGAGAAGTGGAAGGAATGGTGGGAGTCGGAGGGCTACAAGAGCTTCCCGGCCTCCGGCATGACCCCGGACGAGATACGCCGTATCGTACAGCCCCAGATCGACGACCTCAAGGCATCGGCCAAGGAGGCCAAGAGCGAGATCCGCGTCATTTCGTTCATAGTCGGGGTCATCGCCATCGTTTTCGTCCTTGTCATGATCTACTTCGTGGGGCACGTCTCTTCCAAGCTCAAGGAATGGAAGGAGCTGGTCCGACAGGCAGGGGTGTACATAGAGGAAACGCAGCGAGTCACCAAGCGCACCGACAGGGTCCTCGAGGAGCTGGAGGCCAAGAAGGGCGACATCCTGGAGTTCGTCAAGAGCCTCAAGGACGAGAAGGAGTCGGAGATAGAGCGATATGTCGACCTTCTCCAGAAGAACACCGAGCACCGGATGCGGGAAGAGGTGATGGCGCTCCGGCAGAAGGCAGAGCGGGAGCTGCAGGAAACGCTGGGTCAACTGCGCCAGCAGGTCGAGCTCGAGGTCCGCAGGGCGGCCGGTGACCAGAAGGAGCGGATCGACAAGGAACTCAAGGCCCAGCACGAAAGATTCATGAGGGAGGTGGAGGCTCAAACGCTCTTCCTGCAGGCCGGCTTCGACCACGCGCAGGGACGGCGTGAGGAGGCCCTCAGGATCTACCGGAAACTCCTTGCGATGGAACCCGGCCACCAGGTGGCATGGGTCAAGATGGGGATCGTCTTGAGCGACTTGGCCAGGTTGGACGAGGCGCTGGAGGCATATCAGAAGGCCATAGAGCTCAAGCCCGACGACCCTGCGGCCCGCTACAACATGGCCGCCGCCTATGCGCGCCTGCGTGACCGCGAGAAGATGCTGGAATCGCTCGCGCTGGCCGTCAAGAACGACGGCGAGTTCAAGGACGAGGCACTCAACGACCCCGCCTTCCGCGAGTACTGGAACGACCCCGCCTTCAAGGACCTCGCCGAATCCTGATGGCTTGGTTATAAATCAATCGCTTTGATTCATAATCAGCGGCGAGATAAATCAAACGCTTTGATTTATAATCAGTCCTTGAAGTCTTGGACCTTCTTGGAGAGGTCGCGCTCAAGGGCGGCGCGGCGCGCGGCGCGCTCCTTGAGGTCGGCACGGATCTGCTCCAGGCGCGCGTCGGACTCCTGCAGCCTCCTGATGTACTTGACCCTCAGTTCCGCCTCCGGCGCCGTGTCGCGCAGGGCGGAGAGATTCTGCCGCACGCGCGCGTCGTCCTCGTTGAGGCGGTTGCGCTCCTGGTTGAGATCGTTCTCCTCCTGCCTCAAGCGGTTGATCTCGCCCTGGAGCGAGACGAGCTCCTCCAGGAACCGCTTGGCGGCGTCGGAAAGATACCTCTGTGCCATGTAGAAGCGGATCGTCTCCGCGGGGGTCTGGACCAGCGACACCTGTTGGGAAACCGGCGTCGTCTCGCGGATCTTGAGCTCAGAGGAGGCCCCCGCCTTGAGCTCTATGCGGAACCGATAGAGCCCCTCGATCTCCTCGTCGGGCTTCGCAGGCTCCGCCAGCGCGTAGCCGCCGGTCCTCGGGTGGTCCAGGTAGAGGACCGCGTCGCGCGCCAGCTGGTTCTTGATCGCATATACGGTCTCCAAGTTCTGCGTGTAGGTGAGCGTGAGGACGCCGTTGGCGATCCTCCCGCGCGTGACCGGGTCGGAGCGCTGGTCGACCTTCGCCTCCACAGTCACCCCCGCCTCGACCGCATAGGGCAGCATCTCCTTCATGCCCTTCTTGAGCACCTTCCGCATCAGGCCTTCCCCCACGCAGGTTGAGCCGTCGAAGAAGGTCACCGGGCCCGACTCGAGCGTGAGGGACGTGGTGTTCTTGAAGTAGAAGGAATTGGTCGGGCGCGGCCCCGACCCGGGCCACCAGTGCAGCACGCGCTCGCCGCCCTCGAGGCGCTCCGAGAGGATCGGCACCAGCGCCGCCTGCCCGCGCCTGACGCTCACCTTCTCGCGGGACTGGTATGCGAAGAGATCCCCAACCTCCACGCCGGCCGCCGCCGGCGCCGCCGCAAGCTCCAGCTCCTCGGCGAAGCTCTTGCGGGCCTCCCCGGCCCGGCGGCCCGCCAGCTTGTCCATCGCCCTGGAGTCCGCCTTCTCCTCCATGGCGCCCTCCTCCCGCATGGCGCGCATCCTGGCGGGCGCGGCGGCGGGGCGAGGAGGGGCCGCCTGCGGCTTCGGGGCCGCCGTCATCCCCACGGGTATCTCCGCCCGCTCCGGATAGTAGGCCGTGTAAAGATCCATCACGAAGCTCATCGGACTGCCCGCCACGAACGAGACGTCCACCTGCTCCCAGTCCTCGTCCGTGGTGTTCTCCAGTATCGCCCATCCCTGGAGCAGCGGCCTCTGGCCTTCCTCGAAGAGCAGCCGGTACGACGTCTTCCAGATCGGCGTCTCGATGATGTAACCAACCCGCACGTCGCGCTCGCCACGCCCGGTGCAGTTCAGCACCACGGACTTGCGGTCCGCGTGCTTGGCCTTCAGGTGCACGTCCAGTATCCTCCGGAGATCCTTCTGGAGCGCCTCGTCCAACAGCCGCAGATGACTCAACTCCAGCAGGTCCACCGGCTGGATGCGGCCGTCGTCGCGGTACAGGACCAGCTTGTACGCCGTGACGGTCCCCTCCCTGGTCTGGCGGACCACCGGCTCGATCCCCACGATGCTGCCCGATGCGGCCTCGCCGCCGACGGAGACCTCCACCCGCGCCCCCTTCAACTGGGAAAGGAACTGCGTCAGCGCGTTCCCCTCCGGCACCCGGATGAGTATGTCCTCCAGCTGCTTCGACAGCGGATCCTTCGTGTCGTACGAGATCGCCGCGATCCGGCCGCCCGAGAGGTCAACCGCGAAGAGCGACTTCAAGAGGTCCTTCATCTGCGCGGACTTGAAGGAGAGGGCCACCTGCTGGTCGCCTTGCACCTTGCCCTCGCGCTCGAAGTAGCCTACGCCGTGCTTGTACACGACGATCTTCCGGATCTTGAGCGGCGGCGCGGAGCCCTCCTGCGGCCGGGCGCCGGCGGCCGGGACGGGTGACACGGGCGCGCCGTCCTGCGCGGGGGCGCAGGTGGGCAGGGTCAGGATCGCGAATACTGCCGTGGCGGCGGCGCAACGGATCATATATCCCTCCACTCGATTTCCACACTTTGACGCACGGACCGTGATAAAGGTTCCATGGAGCCGGCCATCGCCCGGTTTCAAGTGTACAATGGAATCGGGCGGACGAGCCATGGAAAGCGCCGAAGGGCGGGCCCCGAACCGGGAACTCGACCGGGCGAAGATCCTCTGGGCGCTCGCCCGGGAGGCCCCGCAGCCGGGCATCGACGACACGCCCGATGAAGCGCGCCGCGCCGCGGACGACCCGTCCAGGACGTTCGGGAAATTCCTCCTCGTCGGGCCGCTCGGACGCGGCGGCACATCCTCGGTCCACAAGGCGTGGCAGACGGATCTCCGCCGGTTCGTGGCCCTGAAGATACTCGAAACGCGCGACGAGGACGCCGCCGCCCGATTCGGGCGCGAGGCGGCACTGGCCGCCCGGCTGGTCCACCCGAACATCGCGCCCGTCTACGCGGCCGGCGCGACGGGCGGCCGACACTACTTGGCCATGCAGCTGATCGAGGGCCGGTCGCTGGAGTCGGGCGGGCTGGATCACAGGCGCGCCGCCGAGGCGGTCCGCGACGCGGCACGCGCCGTCCATTACGCCCACGAGAACGGCGTCATCCACCGCGACCTCAAGCCGCACAACATCCTGCTCGACGGCGGCGGACATCTGTGGGTGACCGACTTCGGCACGGCGCGCCACATGTCCCACGGCTCCACCGTCACCGCCTCGGGGAGGATCGTCGGCACCCCGTGCTACATGGCCCCCGAGCAGGTCCGCGGGGAGGCCGCCGCCGACCGGCGCACCGACGTCTACGGCCTGGGCGCAACTCTATACCACCTCCTGACGGGCAAGCCCCCTTTCGAGGGGACGGAAGTCGTACCCATATTGAAGAAGGTGGAGGAGGAAGAACCCGTCCCGCCACGGCGCATCGACCCGTCGATCCCGAGGCCGCTGGAACACGTCGTTCTCAAGTGCCTGGAGAAAGATCCCGCGCGGCGGTACGCGACGGCCGGGGAGTTGGCCGAAGATATCGACCGCTTCCTCTCGGGGCGCCGGACCGCCGCCGGTCCCCCCGGCACGCTCCGCAAGCTGGGGCGGCTGGCCGGGCGCCACCGGGCGGTCGCCGCGGCCCTGGCCGTGCTGGCGGCGGTGGGGGCCTTCGCCGCGGCGCGTGAGGGATATCGCACCTGGAGGCTCTCGGCGACGCGGCAGGAGGCTGCCCGGATGGAAGCCGCCGGGGACGAGGGAGCGGCCGCGGCCCTCTACCGCAAGGCGCTGTCCATGGCCCCGGCCGACGTCGCGGCGGAGGAAGGGCTCAGGCGGATCGATCGGAGACGCGCGGCCCGGGAATGGGCGGCCAGGGGCCGCGCCGCCGAGGAGGAACGCCGCCGCGCGGCGCGGGAGATGGAGGAGATGCGCCTCCGGGCGGCCGCACTTCGGGAGGCCATCGATGATAATAAGTCCCCCCTGGATGAGAAGTTGCGCCTCTGGGCACTCGAGGATGCCCTGAAGCAGAAATCTTCTGATGACGGCCGCCTCCTCGGCGAGGCGGTGGCCGCCTACACGCGCGCCCTCGAGCTCGATCCCGGCACGCCCGGGCTGCGGGAGTCGCTGGCCCGCCTCCACGTGGAGGAGTTCGAAAGGGCCGACCGAGTAGGAGACCTTCACGCCGCATCCGCCGCCAGGAAGACGGCGGAGATGCTGGACGACGGGAGGCTCGCCGGCCGGCTCTTCCGTGGAGGGGAGCTGAGCCTGGACACGTCACCGGGCGGGGCTGAGGCGGTGCTGGCGCGCTTCGTGCCCGCCGCCGACCGCCGGCTGGTCCCGGAGAAAGACGGCAGGCGCCTCGGCCGGTCTCCCCTCAGGTCAGTGCGCGTGGAACGGGGTTCATACCTGGTGACGCTACGGAAGGAAGGGTATCAGGATGCGCGGTTGCACATCATGATGAATCACGGGACCAAGGTGGAAGAGATCGTGCCTCTCTACACCGCGGATGAAATCGGGGATGGATTCGTCTACGTGCCGCCCGGCGAGTTCGTCGCGGGGGGCGATGCCCAAGCCGCGTATGAACCTGCTCGACCAGCCAGGGTCAGGGCCGAGGGGTTCTTCATTTCCAGGGCCGAGGTGTCTTGCAAATGGTACGACTCCGTCATGGGGCGGCCGCGGGGACATGCGGGGTGCGCCGGCGACGGCCCCGTCCGGGGCGTCTCGTGGGATGATGCCGCTGCCTTCTGCCGCAAGCTCTCGGCGGGCGATCCATCAGCGGAATACCGCCTGCCGACGGAGCTGGAATGGGAGAAGGCCGCTCGCGGCGCCGACGGAAGGGCGTTCCCCTGGGGTGATTACTTCGATTGGGCGTACCTGAAACGCCCGAAATTCGACGTCTCTCCTTACGGGGTCGAGGCCGTGGCCTCCGGCGCGCGGGAGTGGTGCGCCGACTGGTACGACAAGGAGATGAGATATAAGGTAGTAAGGGGCGGCTCGGCCGACCTGACGCTGGAGCCCTTCTTCCGCTGCGCGTCGCGGGTCTGGTTCGAGCCCGCCAAGAGGCCGCCCGACGTGGGGTTCCGCGTGGTGAAGATCCCCCGGAGGCGCTGAAGGTCATGGAGGAGACGCGGATCGGCGGCTCGTCGGAGTCGTTCCAGCCCACCCGCTGGTCGATCGTGCTGGCGGCGGGCGATCCGCGTTCCACCGACTGCGCGGAGGCGCTGGACTGGCTGGCCCGGACCTACTGGAGGCCCGTCTACGCCTACCTGCGGCGCCGCGGGCACACGATAGAGGACGCCAAGGATCTCACCCAGGAGTTCTTCGAGGTCGCGCTCCGCAGGAATCTCGCCGGCCGGGCCAGGCGGCGGGAAGGGAAGTTCCGGACCTTTCTCCTGGCCTCCGTCCGGAATTTCCTGCGCGACGTGCAGGACCGCCGATCCGCAGCCCGGCACGGCGGAGGGCATCGCAGGGCCGAGATGGATTTGGACGTGGCGGGGCTGGAGATCGCCGGGCCGGGATCAGAGACGCCGGAGCAGGCCTACAACCGCCGGTGGGCGCTGGGGCTGCTGGAGGCGTCGCTTGAGGATCTCAAGCGGCATTATGCCGCCGGGGGGAAGGATCTCCAGGCGCGCCTTTTCGAACGGTACGTGGATCTGATGGTTTCCGGCGGGTCGGTGGAGTATCCTGCGCTGGCGGCGGAGTTCGGCTGTTCGGTGACCGACGTGACCAATTACCTGCACCGCGCGCGCCGGCTCTACAGGGACCTGCTCCGGGCCAGGATCCGGGACTCGGTGAGCCGCCCTGAGGAGGTCGATGAGGAAATAGGCGAGCTGTTCGCCTTTCTCGGTTGAAGTTTGGGGTGAAAGCGGCGCCGCGGGGCGCCTTATATGAGGTGGAGCGATGGGCATGTTGCGGGCGCTGGCGGCGGTGGCGGCCCTCGCGGGCAGGGGCGAGGAGGTAGTCGCCGGCCCGGCGGGGGACACGTGGCTGATCGTCTCGCCGGGCGCCTACCTGGAGTCCAAGATCCGGGAGGGGATGGCCAAGGGGGTCGATCCGGCCGTGATTTTGGCGGCGGTGCGCGAGCGGCGCGAGTCCTTCCGGGCCCTGGGCGATGCCCTTGACGGGGAGCTTCGCGAGGCGGGGAAGGGCGCGGTGGTCGGGGACGCCCGGCACTCGCTTGTACTGGAGATGCAGCGGGCGATCGACCTGGGGTCGCCCAGGGATACCGTGCTGGGAATACTCCGCGAGTCCGTCCGTGCGTCGGGGGGCGATCGGGCCGACGAGGAGCTTCTGGTGGCGTCGATGCGGTTCGCCGGGGCCGCCGCCGGGAGTGGGATCTCCGCGGACCGCGTGAGCGGACTGATCCGCCTGGGGCTCTCCAGGGGATACAAGGGTGAGGAGTTCCGCACGTTTTACCGTGGCATCCTTGGGTTGCGGGAGCGCCTCGGCGGGAGGTATCCTCCGCGGCGGGTCGGTTCGTTGATGGAGGAGGGCATCCGGCGGTTTTCGAATTGCCGGGAGGCGTGGGAGCACGTCCGATCCAGATTGGCCGAGGAGGTCGCCGCCGGTCCGCCGCCGGCGGGTCCGCCCGCATCCCGTTCGGAGCCGTCCGCCGCCCATTCGGGTCAGAGCCAGTCCCGCTGAGAAGGGGGGGGGACCCGGTATGGGAGGCCGGCGGAGGCTGGTCGGCGTTTCGCTCCTGGCGTGTCTGGTTTCTTGCGCGGCGGCCGTCTCCTCCTCGGCCCTCATGCCCGAGCGGCGCGGGGGACTGGTGATCTTTCGGATCGAGGCGCCGGGGGCCACGCGCGTGACGCTCGTGGGGAGCTTTAACAAGTGGAACCCTGCGGCGAATCCCATGATCACCCGGGACGGGCGCATCTGGGAGGCGGCCGTGGCGCTCGGGGAGGGGCGGCACGTGTACGCGTTCCTGGTGGACGACCGGCCCGTGGCGCCGCCCGCCGCGCCCCTTTACGAGGACGACGGGTTCGGCGGGCGCAACGGCGTGATCGAGGTGCCTTGAAGTCCGGCGGTTTCCGGCCAATTCCTCAAAAGCCGCCCGCGGGATTCCCGTAGAACGCGGCGTGAGGTCCGTGCGAGAGGGGTTTCCGGTCCCGGACTATGCTTTGAAAAACGTCCCGGAGGGTGTATACTTTCCCGGGGTAAGGGGTGCTGGGCATTTCGTCGGTGGGTTTGTCGGCTGTAGTGGTGGGATGGGGGGGTTCGAACGATTTGCATTGGGCATGTGCGGGCCTGTTCCTAATCCTAAGCAACCGGGTTTCTTGTAAGGAGCGTGCCGTGAAGAAGCGCTCGATCCTGCCGTTCGCCGCCGTCATTCTCTTGGGCGGGGCCTCCGGGGCCTGGGCGCAAGAGCAGAGCGGCCCATACGGCGAGTATTTCGACAACATCAACTTCACCAACCGGACCGGTGCGCTCTATGAGAGTCAGGTGATAGATTATAACTGGGGTTCTGGCAGACCCAGTCAGGGTGGTCTTACCGCTGACGACACATTCTCCATCCGCTGGCGGGGAGAGATACAGATAGACACGGAGGGCGCCTATACTTTCTATATCGCATCAGACGACGGATCGCGGTTCTTCCTGGACGGTGAGGACGTAATAGACAACTGGGGCGATCACGGCAACCAGGAACGCTCGGGGATGCGCACCCTGTCTGTGGGCCGCCACACCTTCATGATCGAATATTATGAAAACGGCAGCGACGCACAGATGCATTTTCTCTGGGAGGGACCCGGCATCACCAAACAGCCAGTACCGATTGGCAATCCCACAGTGGTCTACGCGCAGCTCGCACCCTCGCCCGCGATAAACACCGCGAGTGGCGGCGAGGTCCTCCCCGCGGCCAACCCCATCTCCATCACCGTCCCGCCCGGTACAGTGGTCTACTACACGCTCGACGGGAGCGATCCGGGGCCTTACCGGCCCACGGCGAACGCGATCAGGTACACCGGGCCGTTCAGCTTGAATGATATCTGCACCGTCACCGCAAGGGCGTACGGCGCAGGCCCGAACTTTACGGGCTACGTGGCCAGCGACCCCGTGACGAAGTGGGTCACGCCCATCTATTCGGCCATGACACCGGCGAACACAACGCAGGGGGTTTATTACAAATACTATTACAAAACCTGGGGCAGCTACCTGCCGGATTTCGATCCCCTGATCCCGGAGGCCCGGGGGCTCGCCGTCACCACCGGCTCATGGGACACCGCAAACAGCCTTGCGGGCCGCAACCGCGATACCGATTACGGATTCGAGTTCACTGGGTACGTGAACATCCCCCCCGGTAAGAGCGGTGTATGGACCTTCTGGATCGACTCCGACGACGGCAGCCGGCTCTTCATACACAACGGGAGCCAATGGGTGAAGGTGGCCGATTTCGACGGAGGCCACGGGATGGACAGCGGGGACGGGCGCTCCGGGCGGATCGGGTTGGCGGAGGGTTGGCACCCGATCAAGGTCCACCACTACCAGGGAGGGGGCGGGCAGGGGTTGGAGGTGAGGTGGGAGAAGACTGATGACCCCGTCCATGCACGTGAACTCATCCCGGCCACGGCGCTATGCACCGAGAACTTGGCGCCTACTCCCGCTTTCAATCCCAACGGCGGCTCGTTCGCCGGGTCGCAGGTCGTGCAGATCACCGTGGGGGGCGGCGCCTTTATCTACTACACGGCCGACGGCACGCCGCCCGACCCGAGATCCGCCGGCGGCGGGGGCTATTCGCCCGTCAACCTCACCCTGACCAGGAACACGACCCTCCGGGCGCTCTCCACGCTTGCGGGATACAACCCCAGCTCCATCGCCAAGGCCGTCTTCACGCGCACCGACCTTCCCCCCGACCTCTTGGCGGTCACCGCCAGCGGCCCGGCGCCATTCAACCAGCGCGTGACGGTGCAGTTCGATCAGAACGTCGACAAGACGACGGCGGAAACAGCTAGCAATTACACCATCGACAACGGGATCACCGTCCAGAGCGCGTCGCTGCAGGAGATACCCGTGAAGGGCGTGTTGCGCGAGTGGTGGCTGGGCATCTCGGGCTCGTCGGTCAGCAACCTGACCTCGAACCCCAACTATCCCAACAATCCCAGCGGGAGCGAGATCGTCACAGGCGCCTTCGAGGCGCCCACCAACTGGGCCGACAACTACGGCACGCGGATGCGGGCATACTTCACCCCGAACGTGACGGGCGACTGGGTCTTCTACATCTCCAGCGACGACAACAGCGAGCTTTGGTTGAGCGCCGATGAAAATCCCCCCGGAGGACTGATCGCAAGTGTTACTGGTTGGACCAGTGCGAAGCAGTGGACCAAGTATTCGAGCCAGAAATCGGCCCCGCAAAACCTCGTTCAAGGGCAGAGATACTACATCGAGGCACTCCAGAAGGAAGGCGGCGGGGGCGACAACCTGGCGGTCCGTGCGGTCCTCAAGAGCATTGATGACGCGACCCCGACCAAGGACGGCGATCCTGCCATCCCCGCCTCGATGCTGGATCCCTACGGCATCACCGCCACGATCTCCGACACGGTGGTTCTCACGGTGACCCCGGCCCTTACGACCGAGGTCGTCTACAATCTTAATGTCGTCAACGTCAGGAACGCGGCCGGCCAGAACCCCATTCCGTCGCCGGGGGTCACGATGCCCTTCAAGTATTTCGCGGCCGGCCCGGTCTGGAGGGAGACCTGGGACGGTATTTCGGGCGGCAACATCTCCGACCTCCTGAGCAACCCGAGGTATCCATACGACCCATCCTCGGGCGCCGGCATCGATCCATTCGAGTTCAACGGCTACGGCGACAACTACGGCAGCCGCGTACGGGGATATTTCTATCCCGCCCAGTCTGGCGATCATTACTTCGCCATCGCCAGCGACGACCCCAGCCGGTTGTTCCTGAGCACCGACCAGAGCCCGACCAACAAGGTCCTGATCTCCTGGGTCAACGGCTGGACCGCCTATCGGGATTACACCAACGCCAATGTAACCCCTTCGGGGGCTGTCCCTCTACAGCAGTACAACATCGGCTCGGGGTACAGGTATTACATCGAGACCCAGCACAAGGAGGGCGGCGGGGGGGACCACGTGGCGGTCACGGGCAATCGCACGGGTGCTTTCGGCAACGGGGATCCGTCTCTCGGCGACCCGGCCAACACGGTGGGCGAGATCTCCCCGTACGTCGAGCCGCTCAAGATACTCCAGCAGCCGCAGGACCGGGTGATCCAGGTGGGTCTGGCGGTTACATTCAAGGTGGTGGCTTCAGGCAGCGGCTGGCGCCAGTACCAGTGGTACAAGGACGGCGAACCGATCGTGGGGGCCAATTACAGTACCTACACCATTCCGAGCGCCACCGAGCTCGACAGCGGCGACTACTACGTGACGATCACCAACCCGATCAATACCGTGACCAGTGATATCGCGTTCCTCATCGTGAGCGACGCGACGAGCCCGCTTATCGACCACGTGGTCGCCAGCGGCGACCTCACCAAGGTCTACGTCACGTTCAACGAGCGCGTAGCGAAGGCCACGGCCGAGGCGCTGGGCAATTATGTCATCACGCCCCCATTAGGGGTGGAGCCGGTGACCATCTCCACCGCCCAGCTCCAGGCAAACGGGAGGACTGTGGTCCTGACGGTTTCCCCCAGCCTATGCGTGGGGGACAACTATACGATCTCCATCTCCGGCGTTCAGGACCGCTCGCTGCCGGCCAACACGATTCTGCCGGGCTCGCAATACGTCTTCGTGCCCACCGGCATGCCCATCCTGGGGCTGGAGGGATACTGGAAGCTGGACGACGGGGCGGGCCTCCAGGCGCTCGACTCCGCCGGGGGTGACAACAACGGCACGCTCGAGGGCGGCAATATGGACTGGGTGAGCGGCTACCCGGCCGCCATGCATTCAGGGGCCCTACAGTTCGGCGGGACCGGCTGCGTCCTGGCGCCGTTCAACGCCTCGGAGACCGAATTCACCGTGGGGCTGTGGTTCAAGACCACCGCATCGGAAGGCGGGCTCTTCTCCGTGGTGGACGGCCCCCCGAGCGTCCTCCCCAGCAGCGACCGGTGCCTCTATTTTTACGACGACGGCTTGAACGGCACCCGCCTGTACGCGGAGGTATTCAACCTAGACTTGGCCACGAACGAATTCATCATTGCCTCCGGAGGACCCTACAACGACGGCCAGTGGCACCATGCGACGCTGGTCTTCGGCGGCAACCAGAGGCAGATGAAGCTCTACGTTGACGGGGTGCTGAGCGCCAGCGGCACCACGAGGTCGTCGGGATTCGATTGGGACACCGGGATAACCATCGGCTACGGGGTGGGGTGGCTGTGGACCCCCTACTTCAACGGCGCCATCGACGACGTGCGGGTGTACAACCGCGCCTTGGGCGACGAGGAGATCGCGGCGCTGGCCAAGCAGAACATGCCGCCCACGGTGAACCTCGGGGCCGATTTCAGCGTGCCCGTGAACCAGGAGATAACCCTGGGGGCCCAGGTGCTTGACGACGGGCGCGTGAATCCCAACTGCGCGCTCTCCTGGACCGTGGTCAGCGGCAACCCGGCCAACGTTACGTGGAATCCGCCCTCAGCGGACTCCCTGAACCAGAAGGCGACGTTTACGGCCGAGGGGACCTACGTCCTGCGCCTCAAGGCCGACGACGGCGAATACCACAGCTGCGACATGGTGACGGTGACGGCGGTGCCGGCGGGATCCCAGCCCTACGTCCGGTTCGACCTCGCCGAGTCCGGCGGCCTGGAGGCGGTCAGCTCGCCCTCGGTGGAAGTGACGCTCTCATGGCCGCCGACCGGCACCGTGACGGTCGATTACGCCGTCACGGGGGGAACGGCCCAGTCACCGGCGGACTACGCGCTCCCATCGGGCACCCTGACCTTCCTCGCAGGCGAGACCCGCAAGACGATCCCGAACTTCACGGTGGCCGGCGACGAGTCCGTCGAGCAGGATGAAACCGTACAGATCACGCTCTCAGGTCCTACAAACGCGCAGTTGGGGACGCCGTCGGTCCACACGTACACCATTATGGACGATGACGGGAGCCCCACCGTCCAATTCAAGCTCATCAACTCCCAGGCCACCGAATCCAACGCGAAGAACGAGCCTGCGACGTTCGCCGCGATCGAGGTCATTCTCTCCAGACCCCTGCGGGTCGGAGAGCAATGTTCGGTGGGTTACATGAGGACGGGTGGGACGGCCCAGCCTCCCGGGGACTTCGTGGAATCCAGCGCCAACGGCACGCTCTTTTTCTACGAGGGCGACCAGTCCAAGACCTTCACCCTTTCGATCAACGACGACGACGTGGACGAGCCCAACGAGACGATCGAGATAACGCTCTATAACTTCAACGGGCTGCTGCCGGGAGCGGTCCTCACCCACGTTTACACTATCGTGGACGACGACATTTCCACGCAGGTGACCTTCAGCACGCCGATATCTTCAGCGGACGAGGGTTCAAAGACCGCCAACATAGCAGTGGAGCTGACCGGCCAGTCCGACAACCAGGTAAGCGTGTACTACGCCGTTGTGGGCGGGACGGCTACGGGCGGCGGAGTCGACTACACCCTGGCGTCCGGCACGCTCACCTTCAACCCGGGCGAGATATCCAAGAACATCACCGTGGCGCTGGTGGACGACTTCATAGACGAGGACGACGAGACGGTCGTAATCATGCTCTCCAACCCCATAAACTGCGTCCTCGGCCAGTATACGGGACATACACTCACCCTCCAGGACAACGACCTGCCTCCCACGGTGGGCTTCGCCGCGATCGCGTCAAACGTGGCCGAGCCGGCGGGGCAGGCGCTGATACCGGTGACGCTGTCGGGGCCATCGGCCAAGATGGTGACGGTGAACTACGCGGCGACGGGGGGGACGGCGCAGGCGGGTGATTACACGCTCGAAGGGAACGGGATACTTACATTCCAGCCGGGAGAGACGGTCCAGTACATGGCGGTGACGATCAACGACGACTCCGACATTGATCCCGGCGAGACTATTGTACTGGGCCTTTCAACTCCTGCGAACGCAGAGCTGTCTACCACGAATTTCCAGCACACGCTGACGATCTTGGACGACGATACGTCGGTGGAAGTGGCCTTCGCGGCGGCCTCGTCGGGCGGCGACGAGGCCGTGGGCACGGCCCAGATAGACGTCTCGCTCTCTCAGGCCTCAGGCAACACAATCACCGTGACATATAACGTGACGAGCGGTTCGGCCACGAACGGCCAGGACTATACCCTCACGGTGCCGGGCACGCTCACCTTCGGCCCCGGTGATACCTTGAAGTACATTTCCATACCGATAATCGACGACGCCGTCTACGAAGGAATCGAGACGATCGTTCTGGAGCTCTCTTCCCCCGTTTCTTCGCCCACCCCCGGAAAGGTTACCCTCGGCGTTCAAACAACGCACACCTACACGATCACGGACAATGAGCCGGCGCCCGTCCTGCAAATCGACGACGTCCAGGTCTCGGAGGGCACGCCGCCGGATTCCGATCCGCCGGCGACGTTCACGGTGACCCTCGTGCCCGCCTCAAGCCAGACCGTAACGGTGGACTGCTACACCACGAACGCCGACGCATCCCCCCCCGCCGAGCCCGGGACCGACTACACAGAGATCCCACAAGCGTCTCCGGTCCGGCTCACGTTCAACCCTGGTGAGACGACCAAGACGGTCGACGTGACGGTCATCGCCGATGCCGGCAGCGAGCCCAGCGAGCGGTTCTTCGTGAAGCTCACCAACGCCGTCGGGGCCTCGCTGACGGAGCCCGGGGCGGATGACACCGGTGTCTGCACGATCCTCAACGACGACAACTCGATCGCGGTGGACGACGTTGTCGTGAACGAGGGCGACGGGACCATGACCTTCACCGTCACGGTAACCGAGCCCGTGGCGGCGGGTCTTGTAATCACGGTTGATTACGCCACCGCGAACGGCACGGCCGTCGCCGGGGGGGATTACACGCCCACGAGCGGGCAGTTGACGTTCGACTCCGCGAACACGTCCAGGCAGGTTCAGGTCACGATCATCAACGATGACAGTTACGAGGTCGCGGAGACGCTCTTCCTTAACCTTACCAACGCCGTCAATGCCGTGATCGGCGACGAACAAGGCGTCGGCACGATCAACGACAACGACTCGATGCCGGAGGTGGCCTTCTCCGAGGCGTCCTCTTCGGACCAAGAGTCGAAGGCCGATCCCGTGATCACCGTGAGCCTCAACACCGTCTCCGGCGTGGAAACCCAGGTGGAACTTGTCGCCGCCGGGACGGCGACCCTGGATGGGGACTACACGTTCATGTCGCCGCAGGCCGCCGCCAGCCTGCGCGGGTACTGGAAGCTAGACGACGCCGCGATCGGCGCCAACCAGGTGGCAGATTCGTCGGGCAACGTCAACATAGGTTCACACATCGACATGGCGTCCTCCGCGAGGGATACGACCATAAAGGCCCCCGTCCCCTTCACGAATCCGTCAAGCCTCAAGTTCGACGGTTCGAATGACTACGTCTTGATCCCGGACTCGCCGAGCCTCAACGTGGGCACGGGGAGCTTCACGGTGGCCCTGTGGATCCGCCTGAATTCCACGGAGCGCATGAGGCTGATCAACAAGTGGTACGGGAGCGGGCCGGACTACGGTTGGCTGATCGACGTGAACGCCCAGGGGACCAGCACGGCGGCCGGGTACGTTAGGTTCCGGATGAACGACGACATAAACAACATGGACACGGCTTTTGATGCCGGTCTTGTCACCGGCCAGTGGTATCACTTGGCGTTGCGGGTGGATAGGACGCTCCACAGGTGCAGGCTCTTCATAAACGGCGTACCCGTCGGGGGCGAGGTCTCGACAGCCGCGGTCACCGGCCCGCTCGATACCCCACAGCCCATTGGAATAGGGACCATACCATCGGCCCTGGGGGTGTACTACAACGGCCACGTCGACGACGTGCGCCTCTACGCATCGGCGCTTTCGGACGCCGAAATCGCGAGGCTCGCCTCGACCTCGGGGGTGGCAAGGGTCGTCATCCCCGCGGGGGTTTCTTCGGCGAACATCCCGATCGCGATCATTAACGACGGATTGAATGAGCTCGACGAGACGGTGGTCCTCACGCTTCAGAACCCGGTGAATGCGACCCTCGGCATGCCGGCGACCCACACCTACACGATCTCTGATGACGAC
>FWPU01002080.1_pt1 | contig 57149 bp, 59 predicted proteins | sample 2228361 | NCBI WGS metagenome assembly FWPU01 (sample SAMEA103939777, study PRJEB20133) | metagenome | reverse complement strand
CGGAACAACCGACTTCCAGTCGTACAAGGCCGGGCGAAGCCCGGCCGAAGCCACCGCCTTCAGGCGGTGTGAGTATTCACTCTCGAGGACCGCCGCTCGGCCCTTTTTTCGCGCTGCTCGCTGCCCGGGCGAGCGAAACTGCGGCGCATGTCCTTCGCCCGTTCCTCCCTGCTCGCCTGTGTCGTCTGTCTGTCGTGCTCCACGCCCATTCCGCTCTGCGGCGACGGGGTGGTGAACGGCTCGGAGGAGTGCGACGACGGCAACGCCACTCCATTCGACGGCTGCGAGCGCAACTGCACCCGCACGCAGGCGGTGTGCGGCAACGGCCGGCTCGAATCGCCCGAGGAGTGCGACGACGGCAACGACGTTTCCGGCGACGGGTGCGAAGGCTGCGTTCGAGCTGCCGCGTGGCGGTGCGGAGACGGCGTGCGCCAGGGCAGCGAGGCGTGCGACGACGGCAACGTCACGCCGGACGACGGCTGCGAGCCCGACTGCACCGAGACGCCGCCTTGGTGCGGAAACGGCAAGCGCGAGGCGGGCGAGGCCTGCGACGACGGCAACGTCTTCGGCGGTGACGGGTGCGAGACCGACTGCACGCCCACTGGCGGCATCGTGGAGAATTGCCCCGCGGCGAATGCTCTGCCGCCTGCGTCGGGCACGTGCGAGGTGACGCCGGGGGACGATGGCCGGCTCTTCACCGGCGTGGTGCTGACGCCGGGCAAGGTGCTGAAGGGCGGCCAGGTGCTGGTGGACGGCTCGGGCGTCATCCGCTGCGTCGGGTGCGACTGCTCTGCGTCTTTCGGAGCGGCCAGCGCCACGAAGGTGAGCTGCCCGAAGGGCGTCCTCTCGCCGGGGCTCATCAACGCGCACGACCACATCACCTTCCAGGCCGCGCCGTACACCACCACCAGCACCGAGCGTTACGAGCACCGCCACGACTGGAGAATCGGCCGCGACGGCCACACGCGCATCGACTCGGGCGGCAACGGCTCGGTCGCCCAGCAGCGGTGGGCCGAGCTGCGGCAGCTGATGGCCGGTACCACGTCCATCGCCGGCTCCGGCGGCCAGAACGGGCTGTTGCGCAACCTCGACCGGCAGAACGAGCCCATCGGCAAGGTCCGCTACGAGACGTTCCCGCTCGGCGACTCCAACGGCATCGAGCTGACGCTGACCTGCGGCTACCCGAGCATCGACATGCCCTCGGTCATTCCTCAAGACGGCGCCTATCTGCCCCACGTCGGCGAGGGCATCGAGGCCTCGGCCCACAACGAGCTGCTCTGCGTGTCCGGGCTGGCCCAGGGCGGGCAGGATCTGATCACCCCCCGCACCGCGCTCATTCACGGCATCGCCCTGCGCACCACCGAGGTTTCGCTGGTCGCGAGCGAAGGCGCTTCGCTCATCTGGTCGCCGCGCTCGAACGTCTTCCTCTACGGCGACACCGCGGCCGTGCCCGTCTGGGCGAGGCTCGGTGCCAATCTGGCCATCGGCACCGACTGGGTGCGCTCGGGCTCGATGAACGTGTTGCGCGAGCTCCGCTGCGCCGACGCTTTGAACAGCAAGTATTTCGGCAGAACGCTCTCCGACGACCGGCTGTGGCGGCTGGCCACCTCGGGAGCGGCCGAGGCCACCAAGGTGTCCAGCCGGCTGGGGCGGCTCGAGGTGGGCCTTCAGGCCGACATCGCGGTGTTCCGGCAGAAGGGCGAGGCCACGTACCGCTCGGTGCTCGAGGCCAACCCCGAGGACGTGGTGCTGGTGATGCGCGGCGGCAAGGTGCTCTACGGCGACCAGGTGCTGGTGGCCGCGCTGTCGATGGACATTTGCGACGCGCTCACCGTCTGTGGTGCACAGAAGTCGGTGTGCCTGCTCTCGGAGACGAACGAGCGGCTGGCGGACCTCACCACCGCGGCCGGAAGTGGCGCCTACCCGCTCTTCTTCTGCGCGGATCCTCCGGACGAGCCGCCGTGCGTTCCGGCGCGGCCGGCGGGCAACTCGCGCAACGGCTCGACCGTCTACACCGGGGCGATCACCACGGCCGATCCGGACGGCGACGGCATCGAAGCGGGCGACAACTGCCCCACGGTGTTCAACCCGGTGCGGCCGATGGACGACGGCAGGCAGCCCGACATCGACGGCGACGGCGTGGGCGACGCCTGCGACATCTGCCCTTTGAGCCAGGGCAGCCGCTGCGCTCGGCCCGAGGCCAGCGACTTCGACGGCGACGGCGTGGCCAACGCCTCGGACAACTGCCGGGCAGATCCGAACCCCGGCCAGGAGGACCAGGACGGCGACGGGCTCGGCGACCGGTGCGACAGTTGCCCCCGGCCCAACCCGAACGGCGGCCGCTGCCCGGTGAGCATCTATGGCGTGAAGCGGCCCGACAGCCCGTTCATCGGCCAGCGGGTGACGCTCTCGAACGTGCTGGTGGTGGCGGCCAACAACTTCGGCGCGTACGTGCAGGTGCACGAGTCCGAGTCGGGCTACTCGGGAGCGGACTACTCGGGCCTCTTCGTCTTCACCCCGAGCCACACCCTTCAGCCGGGCGACCGGGTCGACATCACCTCGGCGGTGGTGGCCGACTTCTTCGGGCAGGTGCAGCTCAACTCGGTGACGCTGGGCCAGGTGCGAAGCTCGGGCAACGCGCTGCCGCAGCCGGTGCCGGTGACGGCGGTCGAGGTGGCGACGTCGGGCATTCGGGCGAGGGCGCTCGAGGGCGTCTTGGTGCGCATCTCGAACGCGTCGGTGACGGCGGTGAATCTGCCGCCGGGGCCGGGCGATGCGCCGCAGACGAACGAGTTCGAGGTCGACGGAGCGCTCCGGGTGAACGACTATTTGTACCTTTTGACGCCGTTCCCGGTCGTCGGCGAGCGTTTCGCGTCGCTCACCGGAGTGCTCGACTTCCGCAACGGCAACTCGAAGCTCGAGCCGCGGGCGGCGGCGGACGTCGTGCCTGGCGCTCCGATTCTCGTCTCGCTCGAGCCGGCGTCGACGTACGCCCGCGAGGGCAAGAGCGGGTCCACCTTCCCCGTGCCGCTGGCGGTGCGCATTCCGCGGCCGCTGGCGGTGGACACCACCGTCACGGTGACGTCGCCGAGCGCCGACCTGACGGTCGCGAACGCCGTCGTGCCGGCCGGCCAGGTGACGGCGGAGGTGCAGGTGACCGGCGTGGCCCAGAACGGCGGCGTGACGCTGACCGCGACGCTGAACGGCACCAGCAAGACGGCGCAGGTGCGGGTGCTCGGGGCTGCCGAGCCGGCGGCGTTGGCCTCGTTGGATCCAACGACGGCCACGGTGGCTCCCGGCATGAAGCAGGCCTTCACGGTGCGGCTCGACGTGCCGCCCGCGGTGGACACGGCATTGACGCTGACGGTGATGCCGGCCACCGGGTTCGGAACCGTTCCGGCGACAGTGACGGTGATGGCAAATCGCCTCGAGGCATCGTTCGACTTCACGGCCGACGCGGCCGCCGCGGGTCAGGGCACCGTGACGGCGCAGCTGGGAGCGGACGCGCGCAGCGCGACCATCACCATCGGCAGCTTGCCGGCCAACCACGTCGTCATCAGCGAGTTGGCGGTGCAGGGGCCGGGTGGCTCCAGCGACGAGTTCGTCGAGCTGTACAACCCGACGAGCGCTCCGGTGGACCTGGGCGGCTGGAAGCTGCAGTACAAGAGCGCGGCCGGCGCGGCCTACCAGGACAAGGCGACGTTGCCGGCCAACAGCACCATCGCGCCGAAGGGGTATTTCCTCATCGCTGGCTCGGGCTACACCGGCACGCGCGCGGCGGACGTGCAGCTACAGGTCGCGCTCCAGTTCGCCGGGACCACCAACTCGGGCCACGTGCGCATCGGCACGTCCAGCATGACCACCGCCATCAACGATGCCAACGTCGTCGACACGGTGGGCTACGGCCCGGCGGCGAACAGCCCCGAGGGCACGCCCGCGCCGATCTTCCCCAATTCGTCGACCTCTCCGGCGACGCTCGAGCGCAAGGCCAACGCAGCGTCCACCGCGGCGTCGATGGAAAGTGGAGCCGACGCGGCGGCCGGCAACGGGCACGACAGCGACAACAACGGCGCCGACTTCATCCTCCGCTCGACGCGAGATCCGCAGAACCGGGCGAGTCCGGTTGAACCGTGAGGCCAGAAGGCCTCACGGCAGGTGCCTGCGGTCACGTGACCTGGTGCAGAACGGGATTGCGGAGCCGCCGGCCGCGGGCCCTTCAGGACAACGTGTCGCCGGCGCCGTTCCGCCGCGGCCGCACGCCGTCGATGACCAGCGCGTCCACCGCGTCCATCATCGGGTCGTAGGCCACGGAGTCCCGGAACAGGTGGTGGTGGACGATCATGCCCATGTGCGCGCCGATGAGCGAGTGCGCCAGCGTGACCGGGTCGATGTCCTTTCGGAACTCGCCGGTCTTGTTCTGCCCGTAGCGAATGATGCCGGCCAAAGCCTGCACGTAGGTGCTCATCACGTCGCGCAGGGCCGAGGCCACCCGCTCGTTCGTCTCGGCCGACTCGGCGGCCACCATGCCGAAGAAGAAGCCGTACTCGCGGTGGTAACGCAGAAAGTTCTGGGACCGCTCGAAAAAGCCGTTGAGCTGCTGCATCGCGCTGAGCTTTCGGCCCTCGGTCAAGAGGTCGATGAACTCGCGCATGAAGCGCTGGTGCAGCTCCTCGATCGCCGCCAGAAGCAGGTCTTCCTTCGTCGGAAAGTGCCAGTACAGCGCGCCCGGCGTCATGCGAATGGCCTTCGCCAGCTCGGCCATCGTCGTCGCCAGGATGCCGCGCTTGGCGAACAGCTTGATGGCCGCTTCGAGAATCTCCTCGCGCGTCCGGGCGGCGCGCTCCTGCTTGATCTCCCGCTTCACCGGTTCTCGGCGCATGCCGGCGAAACATTACCGCAAGTGTGGGTGGTCCGCAGGCGAGGGCTCGCGTGCGGGCGACGAAGCCGTCGCTCGGTGACGGCGGCGCGCACGTCAGAAGAGCTCGGCGGCCCTGGCCTTGAGCTCTCTGGCCTTCTCCTTCTCCACCTTGGTCTCGGGCTCGAGCCCGGGAATGGCGTCGTCGGGCATCGCCAGCACCTCGTCGAGGAGCTTGTCGAACATCGCCCGGTCCTGCTTCTTCACCGCGTAGGTGTCGGCCATCAGCACCCTGGTGCCGGCGTAGCTCGGCGCGAGCTGGAGGCTCTTCTCGAAGTGCTCCTTGCTCTTGTTCATGTCGCCGCCGGCGAAGCCCGGGGCGACCGCGTAATAGGCGCCGAAGTAACGGTGCGCCGCCCCGTGGAAGAACTCGCCGTTGGGGTCGAGCTCGAGCACCCGCGTCATCGCCGCCTTGATCTTGTCCTTGTTGCCCAGCGTGGTGGCGAAGCCCTTGGCCCGAGCCCACTTCCCGAGGTTCGAGGCGTACCAGTACATCGCCTCGATGCCCTCCTTGCCCACCAGCTTGAAGCCTTCCTCGACCGAGCCGCCCGAGGTGACGTGCTTCTTGAACTCGGAATTGGCGGCGGCCAGGGCGCGCTCGGCGGCGGCGGTGCCCTTCTCGAAGGTGGTCAGGTACTCGTCGCTCTTGTCGCCGGCCTTCCGGAGATGCGCGTCGGCCAAAAAGTAGTACGCGCGCGCCAGCTTGGAGAGGGTCTGCGCATCCATCGGGTTCTGGGCCACGGCCTTCTCCCAGGCCGAGATGGCGCCCTCGAGCGAGGCCTTGTCGTCGCGCTTCTTCCACTGCTCGTCGCCATGGGCGATGAGCTGCTCGGCGGTCTCGCCGGTGGCGGGAGCGACGGTGGGCTCCTTCGGAGCCTCCCACTGGGCCTGCCGGCCCGAGCTGCACGAAAGAAGAATCGCGGCGGAGGCGGCGGTGACGATGCGCTTCATCGTGTCCCCTCGAGAGTCGGGTTCCGGCGCGGCTTAGCCGCCAAACGCGCCCCGCGCAAGGGGCAGCCCGAGCCGGACGGGAAAGCTAGAGCCCGCAGCGAAGATCGTGTAGGCGTGAGGATGAAGCTCTCTTCCGTCTCGACCGTCCGAAGGAAAGCCATGAGAAACGTGCTCTTTTCGGTCCTCACCCTCTCTTCGGCGGCGGCCCTGGCCCAAGACGCCGTGGTCGCCAAGATGGCCACCGTCGCTCCCGACGGCACGCCCTGGGCCGAGCAGCTCAAGGCCTACCGCGCCCGCGTGGAGAAGGACACGCAGGGCCGGGTGAAGATCAAGGCCTACCTGGGCGGCGGGCTCGGCGACGAGAACGTCACCGCCAGCGAAACGAAGCGCGGCGCCATTCAGATCTGGGGCGGCTCGACCGGAGCGCTCTCCACGCTGGTGCCCGAGCTGGCCCTCTTCGAGCTGCCCTACCTCTTCCGCAGCGAGAAGGAGGCCGACTACGTCATCGACGAGGTCTTGCACGAGGACATGAAGAAGGTGCTCGAGAAGCGCGGCTTCGTGCTCCTCTTCTGGGCGGAGAACGGCTACCGCAACTTCGGCAGCACCTTCGGCGCCATCGCCAGCCCTCTGGACCTCAAGGGCAAGAAGATGCGCTCGCAGGAGAGCGAGGTGCACATCGAGATGTACCGCGCCCTGGGGGCCTCGCCGGTGCCCATCGCCGTGACCGAGGTGCTCTCGTCGCTGCAGACCAAGGTGGTCGACGGCTTCGACAACACGCCGCTCTTCACCTTCGCCGCCTCGTGGCACCAGGGCATCAAGCACTACACGCTGTCCGAGCACATCTACCAGCCGGGCATCGTGGTGGCGAACAAGGCCTGGTTCGACAAGCTCTCGCCCGAGGACCAGAAGGCCGTGATGGGCGACAGCAAGGCCGAGGCGAAGGCGGGCCGCGCGGCCGTGCGCGAGCTGGCCCCGCTGCTTTTGGAGAACTTCAAGAACGCCGGCATCACCGTGCACACCCTCTCGCGCGAGCAGAAGGATGCGTTCGCGAAGATTTGCGAGAAGGTCCACGACAAGTGGGCGGCCGGCAAGGGCAAGGCGGCCTCGCCGCTGCTCAAGAAGGCCAAGGCAGCCCTCGCCGAGCTCCGGAAGAAGAACCCGTGAGCGCGCCGACGGCTCCGGCGACCGCAGCGGCGCCCGCTGTCGGCTCGTTGCTTTCGCGCGCGGACGCGGCGTGGCTGCGCCTCGAGCGGGCAGGGGTGGTGGTCGGCTTCTTGGTGATGTCGGCGGTCGTCTTCGCCGACGTCTTCCACCGCATCGCCGCGGATCAGGCCTGGCAGACCGCGGTGAAGCTGGGCCTCGTCGCGGCCGCGACGTTCGGGCTCTCCTGGGCCGGGCTGCGCACCGCCACGAAGGGCCAGATGCACGCGGGCAAGGCGGCCGCCATCGCCTTTGCCATCACCGCCGGCATCTTCGCGGTGGCGTTCGCCTTCGTCCGAGCGGTGCCGGGCGGCGTCATCTGGGCCCAGACGCTGGCGCTGGTGCTCACCATCTGGGTCGGCTTCTTCGGGGCCAGCATCGCCACGTACGAAGGCAAGCACCTCAAGGTCGACGCCGCCGAGCGCATCTTCAAGGGCGACGCCAGGCGCTGGGTGGGAGCGGCCTCCAACCTCTTCGCCGCCCTCTTCTCGCTGGTCTTCGCGGTGCTGGCCGTGCGCTTCCTCGAGTACCACTACCAGGTCTTCGTCGAGACCGAGGGAGCAGGCGGCGACTTCGAGGGCCTGCCCATTCCCAAGTTCGTCGCCTTCGCCGTGCTGCCCATCTCGCTCACCACCATGGGGCTGCGCTTTTTCGGCGCTGCAGTGAAGGCCGCGCGCGGGCAGGGCCATGGTGAGGTGCAGGCCGCCCAACCCGTGAAGCCATCGGTCATCGCCGCCCGGCTGCTTTTGCCGGTGGCCATTCTGTTGGCCATCGTGCTGCTGGGCCAGCTGGCCTTCTCGGGCGAGACGTCGTCGGGCGCGGCGGTGGCGGCCATTCTCGTCGCGCTGGTGGCGCTGGTGGTGCTCGGCGAGCCGTTGTTCGTCGTGCTCGGCATGGTGGCCACGCTGTGCTTCATGCTCTTCGGCGAGGGCTACGACACCTTCGACAGCTACCAGGTGTTCGTGGTCAAGATCGCCAACCTGTCCACGAAGAACGTGCTTCTGGCCATTCCGTTCTTCGTCGTCTCCGGCGCCATCATGTCCGCGGGCAGCATCGCCGTGCGGCTGATTCAGCTCGCCCGGTCGCTGGTGGGGTGGCTCCCCGGCGGGCTGGCCGTGGCCACCACCTTCGCCTGCGTCTTCTTCGCCGCCATCTCGGGCAGCTCGCCGGTGACGGTCATCGCCATCGGCAGCTTGATGCTGCCGGCCCTGCTCAAAGAGCAATACTCGGAGAAGTTCTCTCTGGGCCTGCTCACCGCCGCCGGCTCTCTGGGCATCGTCATTCCCCCGTCCATTCCCATGCTCGTCTACGCGCTGGTGGCGTCGAACACCGCGCCGGTCGACGTGGGCGAGATGTTCCTGGCCGGCGTGGTGCCCGGGCTCCTCCTGGCCTTCATGATGTCGGGCTACGCGATCTGGGTCGGCGTGCGCGAGAAGCGGCCGACCACTCCGTTCTCGCCGAAGGAAGTCTACAAGTCGTTCAAGGAGGGCTTCTGGGCGCTGGGCCTGCCCGGCGTCATCCTCGGCGGCATCTACTCGGGCCTGTTCACTCCGACCGAGGCCGCGGCGGTGAGCGTCATCTACGCGCTCGTCGTCGAGCTGCTCATCCACCGGCAGCTCAAGCCCGCCGAGCTGTTCAACACGCTCAGAGAGAGCGGCGTGGCGATGGGGGCGCTGTTGATGATCATGGCCCTCTCCTTCGGCCTGAACGACTTTCTGGTCGAGCAGCGCGTGCCCGACTCCGCCGCGGAGTGGATCGCCTCGAAGAACCTGTCGCCGCTTCAGTTCGTGCTGGCGGTCAACGTTCTCCTCCTGTTGGTCGGCTGCCTGATGGACTCCATCTCGGCGCTGCTCATCGTGGCGCCGCTGCTCGTGCCCATCGCCCACGCGCTCGGGCTCGACCTGGTGCACGTGGGGATGATCTTCATCATCAACCTCGAGATCGGCTACCTCACGCCGCCGGTGGGCATGAACCTGTTCGTCGCCTCCAGCGTGTTCAACCGGCCGCTGGGGGTCGTCATCCGCGGCGCGGTGCCGTTCATCAGCCTGCTCACCATCGGGCTCTTGCTGGTCAGCTACGTGCCGACCCTGTCTTTGGGAGCGGTCAATCTCCTCTTGCGCGACGCGCCGGTCTCTTCGGCGTTCCCCACCGCCCCTCCCGAGAAGAAGGCGGCCCCATTCGAGCAGCCGCAGGCGCCCACCGAGCCTCCGCGCGAGGGCGGCAAGGTGATGACGCTGCAGGAGATGATGGAGGCGGCGAAGAAGCGGCGCGAGGGCGGCGCAGACGGCGGCTCCGACGTTCAGCCCGCGTCGTCCGGCAAGGTGATGACGCTCCAGGAAATGATGGAGGAAGCGAAGCGCCGCCGGGCCGCCGAAGGAGCCGACGGCGGAACGTAGGGCTCGTCCGCGTGCCTGTCACTGCATCGGCTGGGCGCGCGTAGTGCACGGCGTCTGGAGGAGCGGATGAGCAGGCGCGGCAGGGCGACTCGGGCAGGGTTATGGGTTTCGTTGGCGTTCGCGGCGCTCTCGGCGTCCAGGGGAGCCGCTCAGCCGGACGCGCGGAAGGAGAAGGCAGCGGTGAAGGACAAGGAGGTCGCCATTCTGGCGGGCGGCTGCTTCTGGGGCATGGAGGACATCCTGCGGAAGATCCCCGGAGTGCTCGACACCGAGGTCGGCTACACCGGCGGCAAGCTCGACGGGCCGAGGTACGAGCACGTGAAGACGGGCGCGACCGGCCACGCCGAGGCGGTGCGGGTGGTGTTCGACCCGAGGGTGCTCAGCTACGAGCAGCTGCTCGGGTATTTCTTCCGCATGCACGACCCGACGACGAAGAACCGCCAGGGCAACGACGTCGGCACGCAGTACCGCTCGGCCATCTTCTACATGGACGACGAGCAGCGCCGCATCGCCGAGCAGGTCAAGGCGCGGGTCGATCGTTCCGGCAAGTGGAAGAACCCGGTGGTGACCGAGATCGTCCCCGCGGGCCCGTTCTACCCGGCCGAGCAGTACCACCAGGACTACCTGGTGAAGAACCCGGGCGGGTACACCTGCCACTGGCTCCGGCCCGAGTAGCGCGCTCGCTCGAGGGTGCCGCGGCGCCGGTCGATCGATTCGCCAATCAATCCGTGCTATGGGCCCAGGCGATGGAAACGCCAGTTGCGCTCGTCACTGGAGGCAGCCGCGGGGTGGGGAGGGCGACGTGCCTGCGCCTCGCCAGACGGGGAATGGACATCGTCGCCACCTACCGGCGGGACCAGGAGGCCGCCGCCTCGCTGGCCCGCGAGGTCGAATCGCTGGGCCGACGGTGCATGATTGCCGTCGCCGACCAGCTCGAGCCCGAGAGCCTCAACGCGGTGTTCGACGAGATCGGCCAGACCTGGGGCCACCTCGACGTCTTCGTCGCCAACGCCGCGTCGACCCGCTTCGCGCCGCTTTTGGAGCTCAAGCTCCACCAGATGGACAAGACGTTCAACGTGACCGTGAAGTCGTTTCTGCTCGGCTGCCAGCGGGCCGCGCCCTTGATGAAGGGCCGGTCGGGGAAGATCGTGGCGGTGAGCGGCATGGACAGCCGCATGCCGCTGCCGTTCCACGGCATGCTCGGGGCGATGAAGGGGGCGATGGAGATTCTGGTGAAGTATCTGGCCTGCGAGCTGGCCGGGGAGAAGATTCGCGTCAACGCCGTCAACCCCGGCTACATCGACACCGACTCGTCGCGCTTCTACATGGGCGAGGCGTTCGAGAAGCTTGAGCGCACGGTGGGAGCGTACCTGCCGGCAGCGCGCGTGGCGTCGGCGGACGAGATCGCCAAGCACGTCGAGTGGCTGTGCTCGGACGAGTCGTCATACGTCACCGGGCAGACGCTGGTGGTCGACGGCGGGCTCGAGGTGAGCTACGCGATGCGCATCGCCGCGGACCTCTCGGCCGCCCGCTGAACCGGCACGCCGCGGTGCCGAATGCGATTCGTCGTCACCATCGTCTTCTGGCTGGTCTTCGGCATCAGTTGCGTGGTGGGTTTCCTCCTCGGGGGGCTGCTGTATCTGGCCACGCTGCCGTTCGATGGGAAAGGGCGCTGGCTCCACCGCTTCGTCTGTCGCTGGACGCACGGCCACCTGAAGCTGAACCCGGCCTGGGACGTGAAGGTGATTGGCCGCGAGCGGCTGCCCTCGGGCCCGTGCGTGCTGGTGGCGAACCACCAGTCGATGGCCGACATCGTGGCGGTGATGGGGCTGCGCTACGACTTCAAATTCGTCTCCAAGGCGTCGCTCTTCTCGCTGCCCATCGTGGGCTGGCTGATGTCGATGATGCGGTACGTGCGCGTGGAGCGCGGCCGGCCGCAGTCGATGCGCCAGATGATGGACGACTGCCGCCAGTGGCTCCGGCGGGGCGTGCCGGTGCTCATCTTTCCCGAGGGCACCTACGGCACCGACGGCCAGCTGTTGCCCTTCAAGCGCGGAGCGTTCCGCCTGGCCATCGACGAGCGCGTGCCGCTGGTGCCCGTCGTCATCGAGGGCACTCCGACGCTGGTGCACGACGACGGGCCGTGGCTGTCGCCGCGCTGCCGCATCCGCGTCACCGTGCACGCGCCTCTTTCGCCGGCCGAGCTGGGCGACGACGACGGGCAGCTCGCCGCACGGGTGCGCGCCTTCTACGAGCGGGCGCTGGGGCAAATCTCGCCTCACCCGGACGTGGCGGCGGGCTGATTCAGCGGACGTCGACCTCGACGGCGACCTCTTGCTTCTCGATGAGGCAGGTGTCGGGGTTGCAGACGCTGAAGGCGAGGGTGCCGGAGACGCGCTGCCGGCCGGGCTCGGTGGCGGTGAAGGACACCTTCGCGCGGGCCTCGCAGGCGTCCTTCGGCTCCTTGCCGTCGGGGCAGCTCGTCGTTTGAAGCTGCCCCTTCAGGTCGAACCGCTGCTTCTCGAAGCGGATGCCGGTCGAGCTGCCCTCGGGCCGGAAGCTGACGGGGTAGTCGGGGTTCAGCTTGAAACACGGGCCGGCGGCGATGCGCGTCAGAAGCTCGGCGGGCTTGCCGACTGACAGATCGCCCGCGACCGATGCGGAGACCTGGAAGGCCGGCCCCGACGGAGCAGCCTTGCCGCGGCAGGCGCCGGCGAGCAGCGCGGCGGCGAGGGCAATCAGCGGGCGTACTTGACGGTGCATCCGTAGGCCTTGGTCTGGGGTGTCTTCACCGGCTGGCCCGCCGCCAGGGCCGCCAGCGCCTCGTCGACGTAGTTGACGAGCCTGCCGCCCTCGGGCGACTGGCCTTCTCCGTCGGGCGAGTTGTCGATGGCGCCCGCGTAGACGAGCTTGCCGGTCTTGTCGATGACGAACATGTGCGGCGTGTTGGTGGCGCCGTGGCAGCGCGAAGTCCGGAGCGGGCTGACCCACCTTGGCCTGGTGAACGCCAACGCGAGACCGTTTCGCATGGCCCCTTCCCCTAAGAGATGGAGCGCCTCGGCGCAACCGTGCTCGGCCCGGCTGTCGTTCTCGAGCCAGACGCCGACGTGCACGCTTTCGAGCCGCAGGCGACCCGCAAACGCTCCCGCTCCCGCTCCCCCTCCCGGCCGTTGAGCCTGGGAAACGTCGCCATCGCACGTCACCGCCCGGCGCGTTTCTCCAGGCTGGCGGCGAGGAGCAAATTCTCCAGCACGCGCTCGGTTCTCGGCGTGAGCGCTCCCAGCTCCTTGAGCTTGGCGTGCGTCGCGCGGGTGAACAGGTACGTGCCCTGGTCGACGGCGCGAATCAACTCGGGAGCCAGCTCCATCGGCGGCGGGCATGCCTTGGCGGCCGACGTCGCGGGCTCGGCCATGGCCGCGACGGCGCAGTCTCCGCCGGAAACCTCTCCCAGCGTCTCGGCGCGTTCGGGCCGGGGTTGCTTCGCGGCCTTCCGGGCGGCCGTGGCCAGCTCGCCCAGGTCCACGCAGGCGGCGAGGGCTTCGAGCGCAGGGCGTACGCGCTTCGGCGATGGAGCCGCCTCCACCTTCTTCAGCCCGGCCTCGATGAATGCACGGCACCGCTCGGCGTCGGCGAGCGCCGGAGGGGCGGCCAAGCAGAGCAGCGCGGCGAGCGCTTTCACACCCACGCGTCGGGGATGCGGCTCGGGCTCAGATCGCGCAGACCCTCGGTGAGCAGCGGCAACAGCTGCCGCGCGGCCTCGGGCGGATTCGCCGATGCGCGGTAGGCCCGTTCGAATTCGTCGATCTTCTGCAGGGCCTCGGCGCGGCTGAGGCGGCTGAAGTCGGGCGGCGTGAGCCCGAGCGCGCGGAAGCCGGCGTCGATGGCCTGCCGGTGGTGCTGCTGGAAGCGCGGCGCCACCGTCGACGAGAAGTAGATGAGGCGAATCGCCTGGTCGCGTTTGGCCTCGAGCGCACCTCGCTCGGCCGCGGGCAGATCCGGGTGCTGCAGCATGCGCTGGAGCGCATTGTAGTAATCGCGCACCGGACCGGTCTGCGACGACTGGATGCGCTCGCGGCCCGAGAAGTAGTCCGGGTACGAGGCCTCGAGGCTGGCGAGCCGCTGGCGCAAACTGTCGAGCGGAGCGCGCTGCGTGCCGCTCTGGTAACCGCCGTCGATGCTCCACACCGCGGCGTTCTCGCCCTTGCGGTAGCGGTCGACGATGTTGCGGTTCAGGTTGGTGGCGCCGCCGCGGGTGGCGCGGTCCCACGCCGCCTGGTGCTGAATGGCGCCCGTCCAGGTGCCCGGCGCGGAACCCGAGGCGTAGTCGCCGCGCACGCGGTCGGTGTAGGCGTAGGCGAAGATGGTCTTCAAGTTCGGGAACATCGCGCGGTAGCGGTCGACCAGATCTTCGCCGCCGCTCCAGCAGGCGGCCAGGTGCAGGTCCTCGACGCGGCGAGCGGCGTTGGGCGTGGCCTCGACGAGCTTCTCCATGGCCTCCCACTTCAGTTTGCCGTTGTTGTCGCCGTAGACGCCCGAGCCCGTGTGGTGGCCCGAGAGGACCAGGCGCGAGGGCATCGGGCCGCCGTTCTCGGCCTTGGCGAACTCGCGGGCCAGCATCGCGTACTCGTCCCGGCCGTCAACCTCGAGCATCTTGAGGCCCTCGACGATCTTCGCCGTCGCCTCGGGGGAGAGGCCCAGCGAGTAAGCGAAGCGGTCGATGCCCTCGTCGGTGGTCAAGTCGTAGGTCTGCTGCCGGCCGTTGGCGTCGCGAACGCGAATCTTGCCGTCCTCGAACGAGTCGCCGATGTACGTGACCTTGTTGCCGCGCTTTCTGAGCGCGTCGGCCTCGTGCCGGTTCGCCTCGTTCATTCCGACGAAGAGAATGTCGTTGTTCGAAGATCCGACGCGTCTGGGCATGGGTGACGCTCCGAAGGATGGGGCAAACCCATTTTCGCAAATGGGCCCGGAGGGTTGTCACCTCGCGGTGTCGGTTCCGACAACTCGGCATGGCGACTGCGGTTCGCGGCTCCGAAGCTGGCGCGCGAAGTCGCCGCCAAGGCCATTTTCGACTCGCGGGGAAGCGCGCCCCGCATCTTCCGCAACACGCTCGTCTTCCTCGCGGTCGACAAGACGCGACTGCAGGACCTGGACGAGGCCGTGCGCCGCTACCTGGCGTGGGACTCGATTCTCGGGGACAAAGAGGCGCTCGATCTCTCGCCGCACCAAGTGAAGCAGGCCGAGACCCAGAAGTCCTCGGCCGACACGGTGGTGGCGGCGCGCATTCCCGAGGCGTACCAGTGGCTGCTGGCTGCGCGATTCATCCGTCCTGCTCGACGCGATTCGCAGTGGACCGGCGATGGTGACCTGGGTCCAGGATGGGTTCGCATTCGCCGAGAGCTACGACGAATCGACGGGGCGGTATCGCGCGCTGCAGATCGGCCGGCAGGCTCCGATCGCCGACGCCGATACGCCCGGGCTGCTCGTCAAGCCCGACGTGGCGAAGAAGCAGCTCGACGCGGAGGACCAGACGGCGAAGGCCGGTCACACCGCGGGCGCGCCGGCGGCGATGAGCGCGGGTGCCGATGGCTCGAAGCTGCAGCCGGGAGCTGGCGCTGCGGAACCCAAGGCGCAGCCGAAGCCGAAGCGGTTCCACGGGACGGTCCCGCTCGATGCCACCCGCGTGGGCAGGGACGCCAGCCGCGTCGCCGACGAGGTGATTACGCATCTGGCCGGGCTCGTCGGAGCGCAGGTCCGGGTGACGCTGGAAATCGAAGCCGAAATTCCCGGTGGTGCTCCGGACAACGTCGTGCGCACGGTGACGGAGAACAGCCGGACGTTGAAATTCACGAGCCACGGCTTCGAGCAGGAGTGAAGATTCCGGCCAACTGTGGTCGACCATGGTCGGCTACCGACTTCCCGTGCGGAACACTCGATGCCAACGGCAAGCAGCTCGCCGACCGCCTCCTCGAGAAGTGGGCCTGCGTCGACCAGCTGCGCATGCAGGTTCCGATGATGCAGGCTGGACGAACTGCCGACCGGGCCGTATGCATCAGCAGAGTCCCTACGTCAGGAGCAGGGGTTACGATTTCGCCATGGCTCGCGTCGAAAGAACGTACTTCGGGCGCGGCATCTACTCGGTTTCCGAAGCTGCCCGCTTGCTGCGGCTTCCGGCCTCGACGGTTCGTCGGTGGGTCGCGGGCTATACCTTCACCTATCGTGGTGCGCCGCGCTTCTCGGAGCCCTTGATTCGGGGCGAGCTCGGTTCCCGCGATGGCTTCGTCGAGCTGAGCTTCCTGGACGTCGTCGAGCTGCTCTTCATCAAGAACTTCCACGAACGAGGAGTCTCGCTTCCCGTCATCCGGAAGACGGCGCGAGCCGCCGCCGAGTTGCTCGGCCGCGACCACCCGTTCTGCGACCAGCGATTCAAGACGGACGGCTCGACGATCTTCGCGATGCTCCTCCGGAACGCGAATCTCGCGGAGGCCGCCTCGAGTCAGGCTGATTGGAGACTCATCGATTTGCGAACCGGGCAGCACGAGCTCGCGACGATCGTTATGCCGTTCCTGCAGCACTTCGAGTACGACCTCCAGACGGATCTGGTCAGACAGTGGTGGCCGCTCGGGAAGCGGCGCCGCGTCGTCGTCGACCCCGCCATCAACTTCGGTGCGCCCATCGTTCCGAAGTTCGGCGTCTCCACGCGATTGCTTGCCGATGCCGTGAAGCGCGGCCGCTCCGTGGAGCAGCTGGCGGCGTGGTACGGCGTTCCGACCCCGGCCGTCCGTGATGCGGTCGAGTTCGAGGCATCGCTCGCGACGGCGGCGTGACGTTCTTTCTCGACAACAACATGCCGTACAAGCTCGCCGCGGTGCTCCAGGCGATGGAGCTCGAGGTCGTGCACCTGCGCGACCACTATGGCCGCGGAGATGTCCCCGATGAAAAGTGGATGCCGGAAATCGCAGCGCTCGGTTGGACGGCGCTCACCTATGACCGGAAAATCGCGGTCCCGAGCCGGGGGACGGTGGTACGTCTGGCAACAGAACGGGAAGGTGAAGCCGCACCCCGATCAATGACGAGCAGGTCCGTGCGCCGACGTTCCGCAATGGGCGCGGCCGGGTCCTGACCGCCTCACCACGCGTCGGCCCGGTACACGGGGTAGAGGTTCCACCGCTCGTCGAACGCCGGGTGTCGCGCGTAGAAGAAGCGCAGCCTCTGCTCGGGGCTCTTCGCGAACGCCGGGTCCTTCAGCCGCTCGTCGAATGCGGCCTTGATGGCCGGGTCCGCCAGCATCTTCCGAGCCTCCTCCTCGGCGACGTAGTCCTCCATGTACTCCTTCTGCTCGAAGTGCGCGTTGAAGAAGCCCCACGCCGCCAGCGAGTCGGGCGCGAGCGGCTCGAACAGGTGCATGACGAGCGCGGATTTGGGCTGGGCCACGGGAACGAAGAGCGAGCCTTGGGGCACGTCGCGCGACTCGGCCGCCCAACGTCCCTCGAGCGAGGCCATCTGCCGCCCCTCGAATGGCTCGGAGCGGAACTTCGCCGCCGTCGCCCGGAACACCTCGAGCGCTACCTTCGGCCGCGCCTTGCGCACCACCTCGAAGCGGATGCCGTGCAGCGCAAGCTTCTCGCCCACCCAGCCGGCGTGCGAGGCCGGCACGACGTAGCCTGCCTTCGGCGCCCGCACCGCCGTCTTCGGCGCCACCTCGTCGTAGTAGGGCACCTCCCAGACCTGGGGTTTTCCGTCGTCGTAGCGGATCCACTGCTTGCCGCTCACCTCCGACGCCACCTTCTCGTACGCGTAGCCCAGAAAGCGCAGCGTCTTCTTCTTCTGAGTGTGCTCGTAGGAGAGGACGAAGTCCTTCCCCCCGACCTCCGTCGCCTGGGCCTCCGCGGCCTTCGCCGCCTCGAGCCACGCGCGCCCGTCGGAGGCGGCCCGGCCGATGAACGCCAGGAGCACGTTGCGCGCCGTCTTCACCCGCGTGGGGTAGTCCTTCCACGAGTGGGCCTCGACGAGCACCGCGAAGCGGTTGCGCTGCATCCAGTAGCCCAGGCCGAAGCGCGGCGGCGGCACCGCGTACGCGAAGCCCGAGCTGGGCTCGTCGTGCTGGATGAACGAGGGGTAGAACGGCACGGGCAGGTGGCCCTTCTGCTCGAGCTCGGCGAACACCCGCTCGCGGAGCTGCTTGCCCACCTCGCGCATCGCCACGGGCCCGGCGGCGGTCGGTTCGACCATCAACGACACGTCGTGCTGGAATTTGGCTCCGTCGGTGACGTGCAGGTCGACGTGCAGAATGGGGTCGTACTTCTCGAGCAGCCGCAGCATCGCTGCCATCTCCGGAGCCTCGGCCTTGGCGTAGTCCCGGTTGAGGTTCAGGTTCTGCGAGGTGGTGCGCCAGCCGGTCTCGGGCGGGCCGTTCTGGTTGGGCCGCTGGTGCGGGCCGAAGCGCTCGTGTCCGTCGACGTTGAAGACGGGCACGAAGACCAGCCCCACCTCGTCGAGGGCTCCGGGCAGTGCCTTGCCCTCGAGCAGCTCGCGCATCACCCAGAAACCGGCGTCCTTGCCGTCCATCTCTCCGGCGTGGATGGCGCCCTGGAAGAAGACCACCGGCAGCCCCTTCTTCTTCACCGCCACCAGCGCCAGCATCGGCCGGCCTTCGGGCGTCTGGCCGTACGTCTCGCAGCGCACGCGGCCCTTGAAACGGGCCTCGAACGAAAAGCAGAGCGCCACCACCTCGTCGTAGCGGCCCGTGCGCTGAAGCTCCGTTTGCTCGGCGGTGGTGGTCAGCAAAGGCGCGGCCAACAAGAGGGCGAGGACGAGTGTCATGGCGCTTCCATACACGAGCCGGCGAAACGCCAGGAACGAGAAGCAGAGGGTCATCGCTTCGCCGCGGCGCCAGAGCGAGGCAGCTCGGCGGGCGGCCGATGGGGGAGGCCGGCTCGTCACCGGGTTCGCGCGTGGAGGGCCGAGACCGGAGGCGCTACTGCCGGGCTCGTGACGCGGCACCGCGCGGCCGGCCGGGGCACCATCGAAGACCTTCTGCGCCAGGAGGCTGCGCGGAACGAGCACCTGGTCGGCGTCGTCCGGCTCTTTGCGTGCACGATGGTCGGCGTCGTCGACGTCGTTCTGGCGCGCGTCGGCAGCCGTTCGGCGCCTGACGTCATGGCGCCGCCATGCACGAGCCGGCGAGAGGCGCTTCATCCGTCGTGCCGCCGTCGAGCTCGATCACGATCTGGTTCCCGGGCACGAGCAGGCTCGAGTGCACCGCGCGCACCAGGCCGGTTCCCTGCGACGTGCGCAGCGTCATGCCCACGAAGGACTCGGGCGCGAGCGTCTCGGTGGGAGCCGACTCGAGCGGGAGGTCGCCGTGGTCGGCCGGCGTCCCGGTGCTGAAGATGAGCCGATGGCCGCCGTCGCCGTAGAGCTCGTCCACCTCGCCCACGCAACGGCCGGCGGGCAGGTCCACCCAGGCGTAGCGCAAGGGCGCGGCGGGCTGCGGAATCTGCCCCACCGTGGCGAAGAGCAGGGTGAAGACGAAGAGGAAGAGGCATGGGCTGAACAGCACCGCCAGCACCGCTCCGACCGCGGCCTGGCGCGAGGCGCTTCGGGCCTTCTTCAGCTCCTGCTCGATGGACTGCTCGTAGTCGCCGAACGAGCGCTCCTGCTCGCGCCGGAGCTGCGCCAACAGCTCGGGGTCGACGAGGTTGTCGGCTCCGCAGTAGTCGCAGCGAGCCACGTGGCGCGTGGGGCCTCCCGGGGCGATGGGAGCGCCGCAGACGTGACACCGGTCGGGCTCGCCGGGCTGAAGCGACGGCCGCGCGGCGCAGGCCTGCTCGAGCCTGGCGCGCTGCTGCTTCGCCCAGCGGTAACCGAGCACCGCCGCCGCCACCATGCCGGCCCACGGCAGGGCCATCGCCACGTACATGACCGGCGGGGTCGGCTTCTCGTCGATGGCCAGGCCGAGGAAGGCAAGCCCGAGGAAGCAGCTCATCGGGATGTTCGCGAGGACGGCGATCCACACGAAGCGCGAGCGGAACGCCTCGAGCGACGTCAGCGTACGCTGCAGCCCGACGGAGAGCTGCCGCTCGCGGGCGTCGGCCACGCGCAGGATGGCCGCCGCGCGCAGCAGCCGTTCCACCGCATCGGCAGGCGGTCGGCCGTCGAACCCGCAGCCCGAGCAGTGCATGTGCTGCGGCGTGGCCACCGAGAGCGACACCGGGCGGCCGCAGTTCGGGCAGCGGGTGGCGAACATGGGGCCGCGAGAATGCCTCAACACCGCGCGCAGGGGCGACTGGCGTTTGACATGCCTCGCATGGCCTGTAGTTTCGCCGCGGGGAGGGAGGTCGATGCGAAGGCTGGCCGCAGTGTGCCTGTTGTGCTCGCTCCAGGCGTTCGCCGAGAGCGGCAAGATCAACTTCCACGTCGAGCCGGCGCTGTCGGCCGCGTTGAACGGACCCGGCGGCGGGTCGTTGTGGGGCGCGGGCGCTTCGTTCAAGGTCGACTTGAAGTCCTTCGGCAAGGGCCCCGTCGCGCCGCAGCTCGCGGGCTACGGAGTGAGCTTCCCCGACCGGCGGCTGCTGAGCTCGGGCTCGGCGTTCGGCGGCGGCGTGGGGTTGCGCATCCGTTTCATCGATGACCAGGGCGGCTACCGCTTCCACCTGGGCGGCCAGGAGGGCCACGAGGGCAACTGGCTGGGCGGCGTGTGGGCCGACGGCAACGTCACCTTCTCGGGTCCGCACGGCGTGGGCTTCGACGCTTCGGCCGGCGTGGAGCTCTCGCTCGTCGACGGGCTGCAGATGGGCCCGCTGGTTCGCTTCCAGCACGTGGCCGCGCACAGCCTGGTGGGGCTCGGCCTCTCCATCACCGTCGGCGCGCCCGACACCACGCGCCACAACCCGGATCCAGACGGCGACGGCATGGTGACTTCGGCCGACCGCTGCCCGCTCGACGCCGAGGACAAGGACGGGTTTCAGGACGAAGACGGCTGCCCGGACGAGGACAATGACGGCGACGGCATTTCCGACGCGAAGGACGCCTGCCGCGACTCGGCCGAGGACAGAGACGGCTTCCAGGACGACGACGGCTGTCCGGAGCCGGACAACGACGGCGACGGCATTCCCGACGGGAAGGACCGCTGCCCGGATCAGCCCGAGACGGTGAATGGCCAGGACGACGACGACGGCTGCCCGGAGAAGGAGGTGAAGGCCTTCATCGAGCAGCACCGCATCGCCATCACCGAGAAGGTCTTCTTCGAGTTCAACAAGAGCCGCATCCTGCCCCGGTCGGATCCGCTCCTCGAGCAAATCGCCGACGTGCTGAAGCGCTTCCCACAGATTACGAAGGTCCGCGTCGAGGGCCACACCGACGACATCGGCACCGACGAGGTGAACCAGAAGCTCTCGGAGCAGCGGGCCAAGGCGGTGCTGGATCGGCTCGTGAAGCTGGGCGTGGCGAAGGAGCGGCTCGAGGCCAAAGGCTACGGCAAGACTCGGCCGCTGGTGCAGGGTACGGACGAAGCCGCTCGCGAGCAGAACCGGCGCGTGGAGCTCGTCATCGTCGAGCCGGCCGAGGGCATCATCACCATCGAACGGAAGGAAGAGGCTGCTCCGAGCCCGGCTCCTTCGGGCGCGGACGCGGGGGTGCCGTGATGGCAGATCGCGACGTCGAGAGGAACTGCACGCGCCAGTCGTTCGTCGAGACGCTGAGGCGGGTGGCCGACGCGCTCGAGAAGGGCGAGGGCGTGCGCATTCAGGTGGCGGGCAAGCGCTTCACCGTGCCGGCCGACGCGGCGCTGTCCATCGAGCACGAGGCCGAGGGCGGCGAAGAGGAGCTCGAGCTGCAGCTCCGCTGGCGCACGTGACGCCAGCCGGTGGCTGGGGCAAGGCGTTCGACACCGAAGCAAGCGCGCGTCCGAAGAGCGAGCTGCCCGGTCGTGGCGGCCGCTGAGTGCGGTGCCGCCATCGGGCGCCCGCGACAGGCCTTCTGCGCCGCTCTGCCGCCAAGAGCTGCTACCACGAAGCCCAGGCGCATCTGCCCCGCGCTCGGGCGGCGCCGCGTGGCGCAGCAGAGGATGACCGCCGCACTCGCTTCTGAATGGCTGACCCTGTGGTCATCGGTCGCCCGGCGGCACGTCGCCCGCTGGAGCCCGTTTCTGCACTCGCACCCGCACGCGGCTGCCGTCTTCGTCCACGTCGACATCGACGTCGGCGTCGTCGCCTTCCCGGCGGCGCAGCTCCTCGATGAGCCGCTGGCGGGCGAGCTCGCGCTCCTCGGGTGAGGCGGGCAGCCGGAACAGCGAGCGGCGCAGGGACCCGGCGAGGTTGTCTTCGATGCGTCCCTCGAGCGTTTCGATGGACAGCGAGGCGGCGTCCATCTCCGGCAGCCGGCGGAGCCGCGTCATCGCCTCGGCATCGGGCAACAGCCGATCGCCCCAGACCTCGATGGACAGCATCGCGCCCGAGGCGGTGCGCCGCATCTTTGCTTTGACCTCCACATTTCGCGCACCGTCGGCGACGAATGCCTGGCCGATGCGCTCCGGTAGCTCGCTGGCAGTCGTCGCGCCCGGAGGCAAAGCCAGCCGGACGCGCTTGCCGACCTCGACCGGGTACTCGGTCGGCAGCTGGCCGACCGCGGTGAGGCAGACGACGACCGCGCCCGCGGCGAGCATGCGCCTCGACCAGGGCCGTGCCGCACGCGGGGAGGAAACCCGCGCGTCGTAGGCGGCGAGGAGCCGTTGCTCGAGCCGATCGCGGTGTGATGGATCCGGCCGCACCTCGGGTCCGCGGAGCGCGCGCGAGAGCTCGTCAGGCATCATGGGGCAGCCCTCCTGGTTGTAGCCGCGCGCTCAGCCTGGCGCGCAGCTCCCGCACCGCCCGCGACGTGCGCTGGCGGACCGCGGCTTCGGTGAGGTCGAGCATGCGGGCGATCTCCGCGTGGCGCAGCCCATCGCCGTAGCGGAGCAGGAGCAGCTCGCGCGTCTCGGCATCGAGCGCGACCAGCTCGGCGGTGAGGGCCTCCATCTGCTCCGCCCGTTCGAGCCCGTCGAGCGGGCCGGAACTGGGCGACGGCAGCCGCGTGAGCACCGCCGCCGGCTCGAAGCTCATCCGGCTCCGCGCGTAGTCGGCGACCGCGTTGCGCGCCATCTGCAGCACGTAGCCCATGACGTTCTGCCGCGGATCCACGCGATCGAGCGACTCGAGCAGCCGGAAGAAGACCTGCGCGACGACCTCCTCCGCCTCGGCGGCGCGCCCCAGCCGCCGGAGCACGAAGCGGTACACCGGCTCGTACAGGGCGCGGTACAGCGCGCGGAAGGCGCTCCGGTCGCCGCGCTGGCTCCTGACGACCAGCCGCGACAGCCAGAGCTGATGGATCGGCCCGGGGAGAATCATCGTCGCGCAGGCCGGGCGTCACTCCCGCTTGACGATCTTCTTCACGATGACGCGCTTGCCCTTGCTGCCCTCGGGCGCCTCGTTCGGATCCAGCTTCGGCCGATCCGCCGCGGCCAGCGCGCTGACGTCGATGGTCGCGCCGGCCAGCACAGGAAATGCGTCGCGCAGCGTTCTGGGGATTTCCGCAGCCGGCGCGAAGTGGCCCCACAGCTCGAGGATGATCTCGGTCTTGCCCTGCTCGTTGCGGCGCAGCACCCGTGCCTCGCGCGTGCCCGGCCCAACCGCTTCGAGGCTCTTCACGAGCTTCTCCGCCTCCGGCATCTGCCCGTTCGACTCCGGCAGGCGCACCACGACCTTCGTGCCGGTCGGCTCCTCCGCAGCCGCGCCCGTTCCCATCAGCGCCGCGCCCAACACCACTGCGACGAAAGACGACCTGTCGATTCGCATGTCTCGCTCCTTGCTGGGTTGCGGCCCTGATACGGACGGGGGCGGAGAATGTGACACGTCCCCGCCGTCGGCGCCGCGTCGGTCGGAGCGAGCGCACGGGCTTCGACGCCAGCACGCCCCCGCGCGGCGTCAGTCGATCTTCTCGCCGTCGTAATAGTCGACCTGTGTCTCGAGCCGGAACAGGTGGCGCATTCTGTTCCCGTCCGGGAAACGGGCGCCCAGGCCGATCTTGCCCGAGTCGGGGTAGCCGACGACTTCAACCGGCACTCCCGTGGACAGTGCCAGGTAGCGCAGCGGACCGGCTCCGGTGTTGGTGATCTGGTGCGCGTGCGCGGGGCCCACCGGAAACGCGATGTAGTCGCCGGCCTTGATGGGCACGGTGGCATCGCCGATGCGGAGAGTCCCCTCGCCCTCGAGAATGTACGCCGCCTCCTCGTTCGCCGAGTGGTAGTGGTACGGCCACGCCGTGTGGCCCGGCGGAACCTCGTGCCAGCCGCAGCCGATTGCCTTGCCGCCGGCGGCCATGCCCAGCCACCGCGTCGATGCGGAGAACCGCGTGCCCTTCTCGATCTTCTGAATCTCCACGTCCTCGAGGTTCACCACGTTCGGGTGTCGCCGCTCGACCGAGCCGTATCCCTACCGAGCGAAGGTGACCATTCACGCGCCGGCGGCCGAGGTGTTGCGCCGGTTCTCGCGGCTGGCCGTGCACGTCGAGCCGCGCGGAGAGAAGAAGTGCCTGGTGCAAACCGGTGCCGGCCGGCTGGACGGCATCGCCTTGTACCTGGCGTTGCTCGGTTACGAGCTCGAGGTGCACGAGCCGAAGGAGCTCGTCGACCTGATGCAGAGCCTCTCGGAGCGCCTGGCCCGGGCGGCGGCGAGATCCGGTGGGAGGGGCAGCCGCACGCGCCTGGATTCCGCCCGCCGGGCTCGAGTCCGCGGGCGACGCGAGAACGAAATGGCGCGATGAACTGAATCGGGCCGAGTACGCAGGTGCTACGGCCGGTCGATGTCCGGCGGCTTTCACGTCGCTACGCCCTCGAGGCCGCCCAACCCGCCATGCCGGCACTGGTTGCCGGGCTGGCAGAAGTGGCTCGAGAGGCAATCGGAATGCGTGGCACACGAGGTGCCGCACGTGGTGCCCGAGCACTGGTAGCCGTTGCAGGAGATGGGCGTCACCGGGTTGCAGGTGGCCGAGCCCCCTGCGCAGTACCGCGCCGGCGTCGCCACTCCGTTCGAGCAGGTGGGCGCGGCGCACTGCGTGTTGGCCGGAGCGAACGCGTCCGTCGGACAGGCCGGGTCGGTGCCGTTGCACGATTCGGCGACGTCGCAGGCATTCGCCGCCGGGCGGCAGACGGTGTTCGCCGAGACGAGCATGTCGGGCGGGCACTGCGCTCCGGTGCCGGTGCAGACCTCCTCGATGTCGCAGGCCCCCGCGGCGGCGCGGCACACGGTGAAAGGCGTGCACGCCTCACCGCCATCGCCGCCCGCCCCGCCTCCTCCGGATCCGCCGCCTTCGCCGCCGCCCCCACCACCTCGGCCGCCAGCCCCTCCGCCTGCGCCCGAAGGGATGCACCTGCCGCCCTCGCAGCGCTCGCCGGGGCCGCAGTCCTGATCCGACCTGCACGACGAATCGGGTGAGCCGCAGCTGGCGACGACGACGCCCAACACGCCTGCGGTGATGGCCAGGACGAGGAATCGAGTAAGCACGGGCACCTCCCGGACTGCTCGGAGCGAATTCACGCTCCATGCCCGGTGGTGACGTGCGGATCAGCGATGCGCCCGCGCCGATTCGGCTCGACTGCGCCGATTCGGCGTGCCGGTCCGGTGTGCTCCGTCGATTCACCGACGCCGCGACCTGCACCGGGCCAATGGTGTTCCCGTGGGGCGTCCGGTCAGCTCCTCCGCGAAAGGAGCGGATCGATGAACCGCAGGGAATTCGTCGTGCGCGCCGGCTCGGTGGTGCTCGTGCTCCCGGGCGTGGGGTGGCTCGGGTGCGTCACGGCGCGCGCGGGGAAGGATCCGCTCTGCGCCAATGACGCGTGCGCCGACATGCTCGTGTTCACCTCGACGGAGAGCTACGGCCACCGACACACGGTGCAGTTCTCTCCCACCACGTTTCGTGCTCCGCCGCCGGGCGGCGTGGAGAAGCGGACGTCGTTCGACCAGGGCCACCTCCACGTGGTGCGCGTCTCCGAGGAGCTTCTGGCCGCGGTGGGCCGGGGTGAGACGGTCGAGATCCCGACGACGGTGGACGCGGGCCACGCGCACAACTTCACCCTGTCGGTTCAGCCGGCCTGACCCTCACGTCCCCGCGCGGAAGAGCGCGTACAGAGCGCCCCAGCTCATGGCGAGGAGCACCACGAACGCGGCGATCGCCACCCGCTCGAGCCGCTGCAGTCCCTTGCCTTGCGCCAGCCCCCAGCTCATGGCGAACGTGAGCAAGCCGTTGGCCAGATGGTACGAGACGCCCAGCGTGCCCAGCAGGTACACGATAAGCGTCGGCGGGTGGTGCCGCATCGCCTGGGCGATGTGCTCGAAGCGCTCAGGGTGGCCCTCGAGAATGCGCGGGCGTAGCCACGCCTGGTAGAGGTGCGCTCCGATGAAGAGGAGCACGCCCGCCCCGCTCAACCGCTGGAGCAGGTACTTGAGGTTTCCGTAGCTCGGGTAGCGGAGGTTGTTGGGCCGGGACTCGGCCAGGCGGCGCACGCCCCAGAACGCGTGGAGCAGCAGCGGCGCCATGACGAGCGCGAACGTCAGCCCCTCGGCGAGAGGATGCGAATGGTGGGTGACGGCGCGCTCCCAGGCGTCGGCCCCACCGAAGGCGGCGAGGTTGTTCCACAGGTGCACGGCCACCCAGACGCCCAGCGGCAGCACCGCCACCGCCGAGCCGAGCCGGGCCAGGATGAAGCTGCGCGAGGCGGTCGTCACGTGGCTCGACTAACTGCACCGCGCGCCGTGTGCAAAGGCGCTCCTTGTCCGGCGGCTGATGTGTTCTCCAACCGAAGCTTGTCGCACATGTCTGGCCTGAGCTATGGGCGCCCGCTCGCGGAGGAACCATGAAGACGATGCGGGTGCTGGCGCTGCTCATTTTCGGCGCGTGCGGCGCGCAGGACGCCGAGGTGCGCGACGTCGGAGGCGGCGAGGCATCGACGCAGAGCGGGCTCCGCGCGCCCGAATCGGTGCTCCACTTCCGGAGCGACTGGACCATCGCCCAGTCCGCGCCGCTGGTGGTGGGCGGCAAGGCCCGCGTCGTCTACGACGAGAGCCGGCTGCCACAGTGCCGGGGCGAGCTGAACGGCGGCCCGTCGTGGACCATCACCGCGCACTGGTCGGTGAACGGCGGCCCCGTGCAGTCGGCGTGGGTGGCCGGCCGCGCGAGCGTTCCCAACCCGGCTCCGCCCGTCCTCGAGCTGAAGGACGCGGGCGATCTGGCCATCTGGTTCGAGGTGACCGGCCGCTGGGGCTGCCAGGGCTGGGACTCCGACTACGGCCGCAACTTCCACTTCGTCATCGAGCGTGCCGCCGCCATCCATTTCGAGCCGAGCTGGGTGACGAACGTCTTCGGCCTGCCCACGCAGGGCGACGCGCTGGTGGTGCGGTACGACCTTATGCGCCTGCCGAGCTGCCGTCAGACGTACAACGGCATGCCGACCTGGGAAATCCTCATGTTCTGGCGCTTCGACGGCGGGCCGGTCTCGTCCACGCCGATGACGGCGGTGAATGGTCACCAGCGCGAGGCGGCTCCGGCGGTGCTCTCGATTCCGCGCTCGGCCCGAAACGTCGAGATGTGGTTCAAGAGCTCGGATCGCGCCGGCTGCGTGCAGTGGGACTCGCGCTACGGCGAGAATCACCGGTTCCAGGTGCGCTGATCCGGCCAAAGCGATCGGGCTCGCGACGTGCCGCCTCCGGGCGGAGTTTGACGGATGACGGAGCTCCTGATTAATCGGACGCTGTGGAAAAGCCGTTCGTCATCCGCGATCCGGTCCACGGATACCTCCACGTTTGTGCGCATGAGCGCATCGTCGTGGATCACAGCCTGACGCAGAGGTTGCGCTATGTCGGGCAGACCGGGGCCGCGCACCTGGTCTATCCCGAAGCGCGAACGTCGCGGTTCGTTCACAGCATCGGAGCCATGCACCTGGCCTCGCGGTTTCTCGTGAGTGCCGTTGAGAACGCTGCGAGCGACGTCCAGGAGCAGTTCTTCTCAGCAGCCGAAGCGCTCGACGTGGTGGCTCGGCACCAATTGCTTTCGCTGAATCACCTGGCGGACTTGGCGCACCACGATGGCCGCTCGGGATTGCGTGCGGCCCACGCGAGGCTCGCCGCGGGCTCTCCCGCCGAACTGACGAAGCGCCGCGCGTTGCTGGCGCTACTCGAGGCCGCAGTTCGGTTGTGCGCGCTGTTCCACGACCTCGGTCATCTGCCCTACAGCCACGACTTCGAAGTCGCGCTGCGCGCCGTGTTTTCGGACAAGCCCAACTGCATTCCTGCCTCGCTCCAGTCCTGGGTCGCCGCAACACCACACGAGAAGGTGGGCCATGCGCTTGCGGCGCTGGTGCTCGAGGCGCTCACGGCGTCCGCACCGGCCGGAATCCGAGCGGCATATGAGCTGGCCAAGCGAATTCTCGACGAGGAAACCCCATACGAGAACCCGGGTGCAGGGTAGGCGACCATCCTTCAGTGGCTTCATTCCCTGGTGGACGGAGAGCTGGATGTCGATCGCGCCGATTACCTGCTTCGCGATGGCCGGGAGCTGGGATTCGAGTTCGCGAATTATGACCTCGAGAGGCTTGTCTCATCTCTCGCGCTGGTTCGCACCGACGAGATGGGCTTCGCGACAGCGGTGCGCGAACAAGGCTTGAGTGCGCTCGAGAGCTTCCTTCTGTCGCGCGCTCGCAGCAATCAGCTCCTCATCCGCCACCACAAGGTTGCGCAGGTGGCGGCCGCGCTTCGCTACGCGACGGCTGATGCGCTCATTTCGAGCACGACGGGAGCAGGCTTCCTGCAGCAACTGGGACGGCTCTCGACGACAGACCCGATGTCGGGTGACGAATCACGCCGTTACCTTTCTCAGTTCGCGGAGTTCGACGATGTCTGGTGGACGGGTGTCCTCAGGAAGCATCACGCGCAGACGGAAGGGCTCGTGCGGGATTGCCTCGATGTGTTGTTGAAGCGCGAGCGGAAGCTCCGGAGCGTCTGGAAGCGGAAGGGTGAGCTCGGTGCCGACGCCGTGCGCGAGATCAACGCGGCGGTGGAGCTGCACGGAGCCGCCGCGCGCTTCAAGGCGCTCAAGGACCGGGGCGTCCTCTTCGTCATTCACAAGTTTCGCCCCTTCCGTACTCGTGGGTCAGACCGCCACAGCATTCTCATGGTGCAGACCGGTGTGGGGCCACAGCCTGTCACGGCCCTGTCGCCTCTCGTCCGCTCTCTGCAGGACGCCTGGGAAGATGACATCCACCTGCACGCATTCATCCGTGCCGGAGACGACGTTCAGGCTGCTCGAGAGTTCATCTTCGAGAATCTGGGAATACGCCGGGCCGGAACTTGACGCCGTCCGAGGCGCCACCTACATAATCCGAGGCCTTCATGTTCGATCTTCGCGAAGCGCTGCAGCCCCTCGTCGGTCGCACCTTCGATGGGCGAGAGCTGCGGGAGGAATTCCTGAAGCTCTGGCTGCAGAACCATCAGGCGCTTCCTCCTGACTACGGCGCTCGAGATCTCTTGGAGCTCGCGCAGGAGCGTCAGTGGATCGTCGAGGATTCGGGAAGGCTCCGAGTCGAGCTTCGCTGACGACGCAGGTGCCTGCTCCTGCGCCGGTCTGAGCCGTCGATTACATGGGCCATTGACTCGGGTTGAACTTCTGTTCAGGCTCGGGCCGCTCCCATGCGTACTCCCGAGCTTCACACGACACCGGCCGCACCTGCGCCTGCAGGGCTCGAAGGCTTCCACCCGCTCGTGCGCCAGTGGTTCGCCGAGCGGTTGGGCGAGCCGACCGAGCCGCAGCTCCGCGGGTGGCCGGCCATTCGCGAAGGGCGTGACGTGCTCATCGCCGCACCCACGGGTTCGGGCAAGACGCTCTCGGCCTTCCTCGCCTTCCTCGACCAGCTCTTCGCCGAGGCGCTCGCAGGAGCGCTGCCCGACCAGACGCACCTGGTCTACGTCTCGCCGCTCAAGGCGCTGGGCAACGACGTGCAGAAGAACCTGCTCGAGCCGCTCGCCGAGCTCGAAGAGCGCGCCCGTGCCGCCGGCTTGTCGCCCATGCCCATCCGCGTGCTGGTGCGTTCGGGCGACACGCCCTCGTCCGAGCGGACGGCGATGGTGAAGCGGCCGCCGCACATCCTCATCACCACGCCCGAGTCGTTCTTCCTCTACCTCACCGCGGCGCGCTCGAGGGACACGCTGAAGACGGTGCGGGCGGTGGTAGTGGACGAGATTCACGCCCTGGCGCGCGACAAGCGCGGCTCGCACTTCGCGCTGTCGATGGAACGCCTCAAGTCGCTGCTCGGAGGGCGCGTGCAGCTCATCGGGCTCTCCGCCACGGTGAAGCCGCTCGAGGCGATGGCTTCGTTCCTCACCGGATCCGAGCCGAACCGATCGCCCACCGTGGTGCAGGTGGGCCACCGGCGGCCGCATGACATTCGCCTCGAGACGCCGGAGGACGAGCTGTCGGCGGTGGCCACCCACGAGATGTGGGGGCAGATCTACGACCGGCTCGTGCAGCTCTCGAAAGAGCACCGCACGATGCTCGTCTTCACCAACACCCGAAGGCTCGCCGAGCGGGTGGCGCACGACCTCGGCGAGCGAATCGGGCAGCACCGCGTGGCGGCGCACCACGGCAGCATGGCGCGCGAGCTTCGCCTCAGGGCCGAAGAGCGCCTCAAGTCGGGCCAGCTCTCCATCATGGTGGCCACCGCCTCGCTCGAGCTGGGCATCGACATCGGCACGGTGGACCTCGTCTGTCAGCTCGGCTCGCCCCGAAGCATCGCGGTGGCGCTGCAGCGCATCGGCCGGGCGGGCCACCACAAGGGCGGCGTCTCGAAGGGCATTCTGTTCGCCCTGACGCGCGACGAGCTGGTGGAGGGCGCGGCGCTGATCCGGTCCATTCGCGAGGGGCTGCTCGACGCGGTGCGCATGCCAGAGAAGCCGCTCGACGTGCTCGCGCAGCAGATCGTCGCCGAGGTGGCCTGCCAGGACTGGAAGGAGGACGCGCTCTACGACGCCTTCCGCCGCGCGCACCCGTACCGCGGGCTGACCCGCGAGGAATTCGAGAAGGTGCTCGAGATGCTGGCCGAGGGCGTCTCCACCCGGCGGGGGCGCTCGCGGGTGTACGTGCACCGCGACCGGGTGAACGGCTGGCTGCGCGCGCGCAAGGGAGCGAGGCTGGCCGCGCTGCAGAACGGCGGGGCCATTCCCGACACGTTCAACTACCCGGTCATCGCCGAGCCGGAGGAGAAGCCGGTCGGCACGGTCGACGAGGACTGGGCCGTCGAGAGCATGGCCGGCGACGTCTTCGTCCTGGGCTCGACGTCGTGGCGGGTGCGGGCGGTGCGCGAGGGGCAGGTGCGGGTGGAGGACGCTCACGGGCAGGCGCCCACGGTGCCGTTCTGGCGAGGCGAGGCGCCGTCGCGCACCGACGAGCTGTCGGCCGAGGTGGCCCGTTTCCGCGAGGAGGTCGTCTCCCGAGAGGACGCGCACGACTGGCTCGAGCAAGAGCTGGGGCTGGCCGCGTCGGCGGCGGATCTGCTCGTGCGCTACCTCAAGGCGGGGCAGGCGGCGCTGGGCGCGGTGCCGTCAGGGCGCACCGTCATCGCCGAGCGATTCTTCGACGAGACCGGCGGCATGCAGCTCGTCATCCACGCTCCGTTCGGCGGGCGCATCAACCGGGCGTGGGGACTGGCGCTGCGCAAGCGCTTCTGCCGCACCTTCGACTTCGAGCTGCAGGCGGCGGCGTCCGACGATGGCATCTTGCTCTCGCTGGGCGAACAGCACAGCTTCCCGCTGGACGACGTCTTCGACTTTCTCTCGCCCGAGAACGTCGAGGAGGTGCTGACCCAGGCGGTGCTGCAAGCGCCGCTGTTCGGTACCCGCTTCCGGTGGAACGCCACCCGGGCTCTGGCCCTTCACCGCATGCAGAACGGCAAGCGCGTGCCGCCGCACCTGCAACGCGCGCGCTCGGAGGATCTGCTCGCGGCCGTCTTCCCCGCGCAGGTCGGCTGCCAGGACAACCGGACGGACCCATACATCGAGGTGCCGGACCACCCGCTCGTCCACGAGACCGTGCAGAACTGCCTGCGCGAGGCGATGGACGTCGATGGGCTGAAGGAGGTGCTCCGGGCCATGCGCGCGGGAATCATCCGCCGCCTGGCGGTGGACCTGCCCGAGCCCAGCGTCTTCGCCCACGCGATGCTGAATTCGGCCCCGTACACGTACCTCGACGACGCGCCGCTCGAGGAGAGGAGGGCCCGGGCCATCTCGGTGCGACGCACGTTGCCGCCGGCGGACGCGGCGGCTTTCGGAGCGCTCGACGAAGCGGCCATCGCCCAGGTGGTGGCAGATGCAGCTCCGGTCATTCGCGATGCCGAGGAGCTGCACGACGCCTTGTTGCAGCTCGTGGCCGTTCGGGTGTTGCCGCGCACAGCCGCCAGCGAAGAGGCCGCCGCCGGCCTCCGGCTCGACATTGCGGGTGTTCGGTCCGACGAGGCGGCCGGGGCAGCGTGGGTAGCATCGCTCGTACAGCAGCGGCGCGCGGCGGTTCTCGTGCGCGAGAGTGGCCGATGGCTGGTCGCCGCCGAACGGGTGGGGCACGTGCAGGCCCTTTTCCCCGACGGGCGGCTCGAGCCGGCGTTGTCGCCGCTGCCCGGTGACGGCCCCATCGAGCGTGAGGCCGCGGCGGCGGCGCTCTTGCGCGGATGGATGGAAGTCGTCGGGCCCGTGACGCGCGAGGAGCTTGCCGAGCGGGTCGGCGTGCGCGCGGCGGAGGTGGAACAGGCGCTCTTCCGGCTCGAGGCCGAGGGCCAGGTGTTGCGGGGGCGGTTCCGTCCCGGGCGCGACGGGCAGGAGTGGTGCGACCGGCGGCTGCTCCAGCGCATCCACCGGCTCACGGTGGGAAAGCTGCGCAAGGAGATCGAGCCCATCAGCGCGGCCGACTTCATGCGCTTCCTCTTCAAGTGGCACCACCTCGAGCCAAAGGACGCGTTGCGCGGGACGGGCGGGCTGCTCAAGGCGGTGGCGCTGCTCCAGGGCTACGAGGCGCCGGCGGCTGCATGGGAGCTGGTGCTATTGCCTGCGCGCATGAAGCAGTACCTGCCCGAGCTGCTCGAGCGGGCCTGCTGGTCGGGTGAAGTCGCCTGGGGGCGGCTGACGCTGCGCGAGCGCACCAGCTCGGTCGGTCCCCGCCGTGGAGAGCCGGTCACACCGCAGCGTGCGGCCGTGCCAGGCCGGAACGCGACCATCACCTTCGTTCGCCGCGAGGAGATGGACTGGATGTTGTCTCTTGCGCGGCCGGACCTGGTGCTCGCCGACGGCCTCAAGCTGCCCGACGACCTGTCGCATCCGGCGCGGGACGTGGCGCAGGCGCTGGAGCGGCGCGGAGCATCGTTCTTCACCGAGCTGATCGCGGCCAGTCGCCGCTTGCCGTCGGAGGTGGAGGACGCGCTCTGGGAGCTGCTCGCGCGCGGGCTGGTGTCGGCCGACGCGGTGGAGAACCTGCGCGTCCTGCAATCGCCGAAGGCGCGCAGGCGGCAGAAGGCGCTGCGTCGGGGCGGGCCGGGCCGTTGGTTCCTGCTCGCTCCGTCGGAGGTGCTGAAGCCCGCCGAGCTGAAGGAGCGGCTCGCCCGGCTCTTCCTGTCGCGGTACGGCATCGTGTTCAGGGATCTGCTGGCGCGCGAGTCGCTGGCGCCGCCGTGGCGCGAGCTGTTGTACGTCTACCGGCGGCTCGAGGCGCGGGGGGAAATCCGCGGCGGCCGATTCCTGTCGGGCTTTTCAGGCGAGCAGTTCGCGCTGCCCGAGGCGGTGGACATGGCGCGGGCGGTGCGGCGCACGGCTCCGAGCGGCCTGCGCATCCACGTGTCGGCGGTGGATCCACTGAACCTGACCGGCATCGTGACGCCGGGGCCGCGGGTGCCGGCGCAGCTCGGTCAGGTGGTGACGTACGTCGACGGCGTGCCGCAGGTGGAGAACGCGGGCGCGGCGGCCGGTGCGTGATGGCCAGCCATCGGCTCATGGGGCCAAAGGAGCGGTAGTGTCAGGGCACGGCCGGGGCGCTGCCGCGGAGCATGGAGAAGATGACGACACCGGTGACGGAGACGTAGAGCCAGATGGGGAGGGCGATGCGGGCGATCTTCCGGTGCGTGGCGAAGCGCTTCTTCCACGCGAAGTAGAAGACGCTGAGGGCCATCGGCACGACGAACATCGACAAGAGGATGTGGCTGATGAGCACCGTGAAGTAGACGGCGCGGATGGCGCCCTGGCCGGTGAACCTCGTATCGCCGTGGGCGTAGTGGTAGGCGACGTAGCAGACGAGGAAGAGCGCCGAGGCAGCGAAGGCAGACACCATCAGGTACTGGTGAAGCTTCCGGCGTCCGCTGCGGATGGCCAAATAGCCCGCGACGAGCAGCGCCGCGGCGGTGGCGTTGAGGCTGGCGTTGACGGCGGGGAGGAAGCGCAGGTCGAGGCCGCCGCCTCCGCGCCGGACGAGGAGTATCCACGCGAGAAACGCCAGCGCGGCCGTCGAGAGGAGCGCGTTGAAGAGGTAGAACCGCCGGTCACTCGTCTGAACCAATGCGTCCGACATGGGCCCGCAATACCATGTGGAAAGGGCCGGTGGCCCTTTGGCCTGGGGCTCGGGGGAATTCCCGAAGCACGGAGCCGCAGGCCCCGAGCCGCCGGCCCCTCGGCCCCTCGGGAGAAAACCCGTTCAGTGGAAGGGCGGTCGGCCGCCGGCCTAGGTTGCCGTGGCGCACGGGCGGGGCCGCACCGAGGGGGGGCCGCCCGTGCCATTGCGTTCCTCTCGAGGCGGTTCAGCGCCCGGCCGTCACCACCGGAACAGGCGACTCCTTCGGCCAGAGCTGCGCGTAGACGTCGTAGCCGCCGATGACGCGCTTGACGTAGCCGCGGGTCTCCTCGATGGGAATCTCCTCGACGAGCTCGTCGAGCGGCATGTCGGGCCGCGCCGCCAGCCAGCGCCGCACCGCCTGGGGCCCGGCGTTGTAGGCCGCCACCGCGAGCACCCACTTGCCGTCGAACTGGTCGATGAGCGAGGCCAGGTAGCTCGCTCCGAGGAGCACGTTCCGGTGGGGGTTCATCAAGCCCCACTCGCTCGGAGGCCGCATCTTCAGCGACCGGGCCACCGAGCGCGCCGTGCGCGGCATGAGCTGCGTCAGGCCGATGGCTCCCGTCGCCGAGCGCGCCCGCGGCCAGAAGCCGCTCTCGGCCCTCACCAACGCCTGGAGCAGATCCGGATCCACCCCCGCGCGGGCGGCGTTCGCCTCGATCACGTCGCGGAAGTGGCGCGGGTACATCACCTCCCAGACCGGCCGCGTGCGGCTGTCGCGGGGATCGGCCCACTGGAAGTACGCGCGGGCGAAGGCCCGGGCGGGACCCGGCAGGTCCTTCGCGTAGCAGATCTGGAAGAGGAGCCTGAGCGAGTCGGGCGGCAGGGCCGACCGGTCGATGGCGAGCAGCTCGTTCGCGGCGCCGGGCAGGTCCAGCCGCATCAGCTCGATGCCGGTGAGGAAGTGCGGCTCGTCGAGCAGCGGCCCTGTGTCCACCGGCCACGACAGCGCCTCGCCCGCCGGCGGGAGCGACGGGACGGTGGCAACGGGCGAACCGAGCGCGCGCAGCCGCTCGCGTGCCAGCACCGGGTAGTAGCCCGCGGGCTGGTGCTCCACGAGCGAGGCGAACGCCTCGGTGGCTTCGGGCGTGCGGCCCAGCTGCTCGAGCGTGCGGCCCTTCCAGTAGCGCGCCCGCTGCACCCGCTCGTCGGACAGCGCGTAGCCGGCGAGGGCCTCGAGTTCGTCGAGTTGCCCGAGCGCCTCCTCCAGCCGGCCCGCCTCGCGCGACATCCAGAACGCGTGGAAGCGCGCTTCGAAGGCGTACTCGTCGGTCCACCGGCGGCGGAACAGCTCGTCGTGGAGCTCGCTCGCGGCCTCGCCATCGCCCAGCCGGGCCAGCGTCTCGGCGGCGAAGAAGAGCGCGTCATCGGCGAACGAGTGCGTGGGGAACTCGGCCGCGAGCCGCCGGTACGTGCCCACCGCCGCCTCGGGCGCCACCACCGACTGCGAGTAGCCCAGCGTGTAGAGCGCCTTCACCTTGAGCTCCTCGTCGGTGCAGCGCTCGGTCACCCCAGAGAGCATCTCGATGGCCTGGCTGTGGCGGCGCTCCTTGCGCAGGGCCCGCCCCACCGCATAACGGGCGCGGCAGGCCAGCGGATGCGGAAGCTCGAGCTTCTTCAGGTGTGGCTGAAGCAGGCGAATGGCCTCGCGGTTGCGGTGCAGCTCGAGCAGCGCCTCGGCCCGGGCCACCTGCGCCTCGAGCGGAATGTCCGAGAGCTGCGAGCGCGCCGCGCGGGCCACCGACGAGCGCGGGAAGTCGGACCAGAGCGACAAGAGCGCCTCGCGTTCCACCTTCCGGTCCTTCGCCCGCCGCGCGGCCAGCGCCAAGAGATGCAGCGCCTCGGCGCGGTGCTCGCCTTCTTTCGCCAATGGCTCGAGCTCGGCGAGCGCCTCCCGGTGGCGGCCGAGCTTCGACAGCGCGCGCGCCAGGCCCAACCGCGACGGCTCACGCAGCGACGAATCGGCGCTCACCGCGCGGAACCGGTCGGCGGCCTCGGCGAACCTTCCGAGCCGCTCGTAGGCCCGCGCCGCGTGGTAGCGGCAGTGGTCCGCCATCGGCGCGTAGCTTCTGGCCAGCGCGTCGAACCGTTCGGCCGCGCGCTTCAGCTCGCCACCGCGCAGGGCCGCCAGCGCCCGCAGGTAGGCCACCGGGTGGCTGTCGCCCTCGCTCTCGAGGAGCCTCAACGCCGCGCGGTAGCGGCCGCGGTCGAGCTCGGCCTTCGCGGCCTTCAGGTTTCCCTCGGCGAAGTACGGCGCGAAGTCGGCGGGTCCGAACGGCCGCGGCGATGCCGCCGACAGCGACAGAAGCGCGGCGGCCAGGGGGCTGAGCAGGTCGACCTGCACGGTTCACCGCTCCGTACCGAGGGGTACGCCATGACGCGGAGCAACGGCCATGCCCTGTCGGATCCGCTACTTGCCGCGCGAAAAGCACGGCAATGCCGCGGAACGTCGACCGTTTCAGGCACCGTGGATCGGCCCAGGTGGAGCGGCCGCGCTCCACTGGTGCGTGGGGGCGCCTCCGGCCGGCTTCAGCAGCTCTGCCATCTGTTCGGCGTTCCGCACGGCATAGTCCCGGTAGCAGTTGTTGAAGAGCACGTGCACCTGCTCGGAGTCGTCGGCCATCGAGGTCGCCGTGCCGGCCCACTCCTCGAGCTCGGAGGGCTCGTACAGGTAGTTGAAGCGGTCGGCCGCGGAGGCGACGCGTTGCTCCCACGTGGCGGCGTTGCGGCCATGAAGGCGGATCATCGCCAGCGGCGCGGTGCGGGCCACGACCGGCGGCGTCGAAGAACGGAAGCCCTGCGGCTCATCGACGACGACGTAGGTGAAGCCGAGCGACTCGAGCAGCGAGAGCGTCCGCGCGCGGGTGTCCTCGTCCATCCACCCGCCGCCGCGGAACTCGACGGCCACCCGGTAGGGGATGCGGTCCTTCACCTCGCGGAGGAAGTCGCGGTTCTTGCGCGAGACGTGGAACCAGTACGGGAACTGGAAGAGCAACGCCCCGAGCTTGCCCGCGGCCTCGAGCGGCTTCAGCGCATCGACGTGCAGCGCCCAGATCAAGTCCTGCGCCTGTCGCGGCAGGTGGTGCAGGTAGACGCGCGGCCGATCCTGCGTCGCGCGCGGCAGCTTCTCCCGCACCTCGGGCGGAAGCGAGCGCGTGGCGGCGGCGTGCAGCGTGAGCAGCCCATACACCTTGATGTTCATCAGAAAGCCGCTAGGAGCGCGCTCGGCCCACAGCCGGCTGTTCCGCAGAGAGGGCGGCGCATAGAAGGTGGAATCGACCTCTACCAGCGGGAAGCGGCTCGCGTAGTAGCGCAGCCGGTCTTGCGCCGAGCGGAAAGCGCGCGGGTAGAAATCGGTCTCGAGCAGCGTCCGCTCGGTCCAACTGGTGGCGCCGACGTAGACGTTGCCGATGGGCCGGGCCGGAGTCAGCTCGGCATCGGGCGCGTGCATCATCGCGTCTCCTCGGGGCGGAGCCTCGGCAGCCGCTGGCGTCCGTCGCGCGCCGGCTCGAACAAATCGCCCACCTCGTCCAGCCGCCTGGCCATCGCGCCCACGTCGAATGCAGCCGGGTCCAGCGAGTCACCGACTTCGCTCCACCTCAGCGGCGCGGACACCAGCGCGCCCGGCCCGGGCCAGAGCGAATACGGCGCGAGCACGGACTCCCCGCGCCCGTTCGCCGCCACGTCGATGAGCACCTTCCGTTCGCGCGCGCCCTTCTCGACGGTGCACCAGTCGGGGAGGCCCTTCGCCAGCGTGCTCGCCACGGCCTGCGCGAAGTCGGCGGCGTCGCGGTGGGTGTGCCCCCGCGCGGTCGGCACCAGCACGGTGAGCTTGTGCGGCCCCGACGTCTTCGGCACGCCGAAGAGGCTCAGCTCCTCGAGGAGCCCGCGCAGGGCGAGCGCCACCCGGGCGGCGACGTCCACCGGCCCGTCGAGCTCGAACACCACCCAGTCGGGCTCGTCGACGTGCATCACGCGGCTGGTCCAGCCGCGCAGCGAGAAGGCGTTCTTCTCCAAGAGCCACCAGAGCGCCTCGGGCCGGTCGATGACCGGGTGGCCCTCGAAGACGTGCATCCACGCGGGTGGCTCGTCGATGCGGCGATGGAGCGTCGTCTTCCCCGCGCGAGCGAACGTCTCGAACAGGACCGGCCTGCCCGTCACCGCGGCCCAAAGCGGCTCGAAGACGCGCTGGAAGTACGCGAAGAGGTCGGCCTTGGTGAGGCGCGGCCTGGAGAAGACGACGGCCTTTCCTCCGGTGCGCTTCACCGGTGGCGGTACGGGCCGGACCGGAGCGGCGGCGCGCTCGCGGGTACACTCCTCTGGGCGCTTGTCCTCGCGCAGGCCCTGGAACGAGGGGTGCCGCAGCTTGCCGTCGCGCGTCCACTCGGTGAACGTCACCTGCGCCGCGTGGCGCGGCCTCACCCAGATTGCGTCGCGCTCCTTCGGAGCATCGGCCGCGGCGCTCTTCTCGACGCGATCCTTCTCGAGCAGCGCTCGCAGCTCGGCCCGCATCTTCTCGGTGTAGCCGGTGCCGACCTTGCCCGCGTAGCGAAAGGCTCCGTTCTCGTAGACGCCGACCAGGAGCGCGCCGAGCAAGCTGCCGCCCTTCTTCAGCGGCGTGAAGCCGAGAATGGCCACCTCGGCGGTGCCCAGCACCTTTAGCTTGAGCCAGTCGCGCGAGCGCGTGCCCGACTGGTACGTCGAGCCCTTTCGCTTGGCGATGATACCCTCGAGGCCCTTCTTCTGCGCGGCCTCGAGCGCCTCGTCCATGGGCAGGGCCAGCCTGTGCGCGGGCTGAATCGGCGGCGGCACGTTGGCGAGGACGCTCTGGAGCAGGTCCCGCCGTTCCTCGAGGGGCCGGCCCCGCAGGTCTTCGCCGTCGAGCCACAAGAGGTCGAACACGACGAAGCGATGCTCGAACCGCATGTCGTGGAGGAGCTGAAAGCGCGAGATGCCGCCCGCGTCGAAGGCCACCACCTCGCCGTCGAGCACCGCCTCGCCCACGACGAGCCGCTCGAGCGCGCGGGCGATATCGGGGAAGCGGCCGGCCAGGTCGAGGGCATTGCGCGTCCAGAACGCCAGCTTGTGGCCCGACACCGCGGCCAGCCCGCGGTAGCCGTCGTACTTCACCTCGAAGAGGTAGTCCGCGGGCGAGCCCACCGCCTGGGGCGTCGAGAGCTGCGCCAGCATCGGCGGCCACACCTTTCGGAGCAGCTCGACCGGATCCGGGTACCTCTTGCGGAGCTCCTTCTGCGTCACCGGGCCGTATGTGACGCGCCGGCCGGAGACGACCGACTCGGGGCGTTCGGCCACCACGTCGTAGTCGCGCCGCTCGAGGCCGTCCTTGGCCTTGAAGAAGAGCCACTGCGCCTTGCCGCCGGCCCGACGCGTGCGCACCAGGTGCCAGGCGCCGTTCAGCTTCTCTCCGCGGAGCAACAGGTGCAGGTGCCCCTTCTCGCGCTGCTTCTCGGCCTGGCCGGGAGGGACGGTGTCGTAGGTGCCCCTGTCCCAGATGATGGAGTCGCCCGCGCCGTACTCGCCGTCGGGGATGCGGCCCTCGAAGCTGCCGTACTCGATCGGGTGGTCCTCCGTCTGAACGGCCAGGCGCTTCTGGTCCGGGTCGTAGCTGGGCCCCTTGGGAATGGCCCAGCTCGCCAGCACGCCGGCCATCTCCAGCCGCAAGTCGTAGTGCAGCCGCGAGGCGTCGTGCTTGTGCACCATGAACAGCGGCGGGCCGGCCTTCGGCACCTCGGCGCCCTTCGGCGGCGGCTCGGGCATGCCCCAAACCTTCTGCGGAACGGGGCCGCCGGCAAGCGAACGAGTGCAGTCGCGGGAAGCGCAGGCCCGTCGCCGGAGGTTTTGAAGGCAGGACGGCCGCCGGCGCGGCCGGGACACCACCGGCGCGAGTCGGTGAACCAGGCGGCTCGCCTTTCGGCGCCGCACAGGGCCATCCGCCCACGTTTCTCCCGGTCTGCGCCGGCGACGTCCGCTCTCCTTTGGGGCGAGTCGTCAGGCGCGGTCCTGCAGCTCGCGCACGCCCTTCATGTGGGCGCAGTGCGCGCTGCAGTAGATCTGCCCCGCCTTCTCGACGCCGTGCCCGATGATGCCGACGCCGCAGTTGCGGCACGCCGGCGCGAGCGCGCGGATGGCGCACTCGAAGCAGTCGAACGTGTGCGACGCCCCGTTCATCGTCACCTGAAAGGCCTTGTCGTACTCGTTCCCGCAGACCTCGCAGCGTCCGTACATGGAGAGCCCCCTCGGGAAAAATCGAACGCTCGAGAAGCGACCGTCTCACCCCAAGAACCCGCCCTCGCGTCTCGAGCGCTCGATGGGCCCGAAGCCCACGACGAAGCTAGGGCTCCTCTTCGCCGGCGGCATCGCCCGAGCGAAGGCAGAGGGGCGTACCAGGTGGCAGAGGGCCCCTTGCTCCCTGCCCTGGCCCTCTGCGCGACGCTGTAGAGTTGTCCACCGTGAGGGGACTCGTCCTCGGGTTGCTTCTGGCCGGCTGCGCCCACCGCTACGGCGGGCCCATCATCGACTTCCACGCACACCTGGAGCCCAGAGGCGCCGAGGGAAGGATCAACCCGAACGTCGCCGCGACGCCCGACGAGCTGCTCCGCCGCATGGACGCGCGCGGCATCGGCAAGGCGGTGCTCGTCACCATCGCGCCGAAGGGAGACCTCGAGCGCACCCGCCGGCAGAACGACGAGGTCATCGCCGTGGCGAAGCAGAGGCCCGACCGCTTCGTCGCTGCCGGCTCGGTGCACCCCGACGACGGCCACGATGCGCTGGCCGAGCTGGCGCGGCTGGCCCGATCGGGCGTCAAGGTGGTGAAGCTCCACCCCGACACGCAGCGCTTCGACGTCGGCTCGCCGCGCCTGGCCGAATTGGTCGCGCGCGCCGCCGAGCTGCAGATGGTGGTGCTCATCGACGCCTGGTCGCCGTTCGACCCGGGCCAGGTGGGCAAGCTGATCGAGCTGGCCATCACCCACCCGGCCGCGCGGCTGGTGCTGGCGCACCTGGGGGGCGCCCGCTTCCACGAGATGATCGGCTTTTGGGCGCTGAACCAGTACCCTTGGTACGCGCGAAACGTGTGGTTCGACCTCTCGGCGGTGACGCGCATGTACGCCGACTCGCCTGCCTACCGCGAGCAGCTCGCCTTCGTCTGCCGACAGATCGGCGTCGACCGGATTCTCTTCGGCTCGGACTTCCCGCAGGTGATGCCCGAGCAGGCGGTGGCCGACGTCGAGCGGCTCGGCTTCGGCCACGACGAGCTGCGCCGCATCTTCCACGAAAACGCCGTGCGGCTCCTCGAGTGGAGATGACGAAGCCCATGCCCGACGAGCGTCCGAAGCAGCCAGGCCGCGCCCGGCGCGTGTGGATTCCGCTGCCCGACCGCGGCTTCGACCCGACCGAGGTGGCGGTGCCCTGGAAGCTGCTCACCCGGGCCGGGCACGAGGTGGTGTTCGCCACCGAGGACGGCAAGACCGTGCCCCAGGCCGACGTGCGGCTCCTCGAGGGAGTGCTCTTCGGCATGGGCGGGGCGGAGGAGGAGCCGAAGGCGTTCTACCGCGAGATGGAGGCCTCGCCCGAGCTCCGCAACCCGACGCCGTGGGCCAAGCTGGACGTCGCCGGCTTCGACGGGCTGCTCCTCCCCGGAGGGCACGCGCCCGGAATGAAGCAGTACCTCGGCAGCCGCATCCTCCAGACGCAGGTGGCCAACTTCTTCCGCCTCAAGCGGCCGGTGGGCGCCATCTGCCGCGGGGTGCTGGTGGCCGCGCGCGCCACCGACATCGCCACGGGCAAGAGCGTCATCGCCTCGAAGCGCACCACCGCGCTGCCCAAGTACATGGAGGTGACGGCCTTCCTCCTCACCTTCTGGAGGCTGGGCCGCTACTACCGCACCTACCCGAAGTACGTCGAAGACGAGGTGAAGGCCGCGCTGGATTCGCCGACGCAATTCATCCGCGGGCCGCTCAACCTCGGAGACCGGGGCACGGCCACCGACGACCGCTTCGCCTTCGTGGTGGAGGACGGGCACTACCTGTCGGCGCGCTGGAGAGGCGATGCGTACCTCTTCGCCCGCCGCTTCCTGAAGAAGGTGGAGACGCTCGAGGATCTGCGCGCGGTGCCCACGGACGCCAGGGCCGATCTCTCGCGCTGATTCACCTCGAGCCGAGCTGCTTGGGGAGCGCCGGTGAAGGCCCACTTCACCCAGCCCGAGTAGCGCACTTCGAGGTCCTCCCACTCGAGCGTGTCCGGAGCCAAATAGAAGATGTTCCCCACGCCGCCGGGGAGCGCTCCGCCGTTCAGCGCGAAGAAGCCTCCCACCGCGTCGTCGCCCACGAGCAGCGCGCCGCCGAGCCTCAGCCTTCCGCCGAGCCCGTTCCACTCGGCCAGGCCGCGGGCCAGGCGCTCGGAGCCCGCGCCGAGAATGCGCAGCCAGCCCGAGTCCACCAGGATGCCGCCCGTCCGACCGGCGATGCCGCCCAGGGGCGAGCGCTCGGTGACGTTCAGCGCCTCGAGGGTGCTCTTACCCCGCTCGGGCGTGCAGGCGAGCAATTCGACCGGTCGCACCGCTTCTTCCGCCCATCTCCGCACCACTTCGATTCCGCGCTCCATCCCCCGACCATACCCCGTTCCCCCTCCCGTTCCCGTTCCCGTTCCCGTCCCCCTTCCCGTCGGTTGAACCTCGACTCCGACAACCCCCCGCGAACGCTCCCGCTCCCGCTCCCTCTCCCGTCGGTTGAGCCTCGACTCCGACCAATCTCCCGTCCCTCTCCCGTCGGCCGAGTTCGAACCCACCCCGCCGGCCGCCTGCTCTCCGCGTCCACCTTGCCGTTCTCCCCGGGGGCAGCACCTTCCGGGCATGGACATGGACGGGCGTCACCTGGCGAGGCTCAGGCAGCTGGCGCGGCTGGACGTCGATGCGCAGGCCGCCTACCGCGCGGCGCTCCGATGCTGCCGGGCGGATATCGCCGGAGAGCTCGAGCGCTGCCTGAAGGACCACGCCCGCCACGTGCGCGAGCTGAACGAGCTGTTGGCCAGACACGGTTTCGCCCGGGTGCCCGAGCGCCCCGACTTCAAGGGCACGATGATGCGCGCTGCCACCCGTACCGGCGGAGCGCTGGGTACCGAGGGGGCCCTGGTGGCCACCGTGGCCAACGAGGAGGTCGTCTCATTGGCCTACGAGTGGGCGCTCAAGAGCGACTGGCCGCCCGAGACGCGCAGGCTGCTCGAGCGGGCGCGGAGCGACGAGCGAGAGCACCTCTCGTGGGTGAAGGCGGCTCTGAAGGCCGCGTTCCAGCTCTCGCGCGGCGACGAAGTCGAAGCCTGAAGTCGAGCTCATGCAGCGTCTGCTGCCACACCTCGCGCTACAGCCGGTAGGCGTCGACCAGCTCCGGCGAGCCCCAGGTGCGCCGGTTCGGGTGGAGCAGGTGGTAGGCGAGCGAAAAGGCCTGCATGGCGGGCCTGGTCAGACCTGAAGTCGGGTCGAGGGGAACTCCATGGAGCGACTCTGGTTCGAGCCTGCGGTGGAAGGGCTGTTCCTCCACACGCTGAACGGGCAGATCAGCCCGCCCCTGGCGGCGAAGCTCAAGCGCATCGGAATCGACCTCGGCGAGAAGCTGAAGCCCGCCTACCCGGCTCCGGTGTGGGCGGAGGCGATCAGCATCACCGGGGCCGAGCTGAGGCCCGAGCTGGACCCCGACGCCCGCTGCGACTGGATGGGCGAGCTGTTCAGCTCGGGCTACGCGTCCACGTTCAGCGGCAAGGCGATGTACGCGCTGCTGAAGATTCTGGGTCCGCGCCGCACGCTGCTTCGGGTCGAGCGCAACTTCCGTAGCGTCACCAACTACGTCTCGGTGCAGGTCGACGAGATTCTCCCCGACCGGTACGCGCTGACCTTCAACCACGTCGATGGCATTCCCTACTTCTTCAAGGGAATCATCGACCACTCGGGCAAGGAGCTCGGGGCGCCGCGCAAGTCGTCGGACACGGTCGTCACCGACGGCAGCCGGCTGACCTTGTTCATCGACATCCGGCCCACCGTCGACTCGCCGTTCCCCCGGCGCGAGGACCTCAATCGCCAGCCGTCGCCCAACGCGCAGGAGGTCAGGCTGTAGCGCGGCCGACGCCCGGCCGGACCGAGCGCTCGAGGTACAGAGTGCATCGCGGCCGCGGGTGCTATGACACCCGTTCGTGGCGACCGTCTACAGACCCGAGCTGGCGTACGTCGGCGGCGCGTTCCGCGAGGGCGTGTCGCTGGCCGTCTCGGACGAGGGCTTCGTCGTCGCGGACGCCGGCCCTTCTCCCCGCGTGGTGGAGCTGAAGGGGCGGGCGCTGTTGCCCGGAATGGTGAACGCGCACTCGCACGCGTTCCAGCGGGTGCTCCGCGGGAGGACCGAGTACGTGGCCGCCGGCCGGGCCTCGGACGACTTCTGGAGCTGGCGCGAGCTGATGTACCGCGCCGCCGAGTGCCTCTCGCCCGACGAGCTCTACGCCGTCTCGCGCCAGGCCTTCCTCGAGATGGCGCTCGCCGGCATCACCGCCGTGGGCGAGTTCCACTACCTCCACCACGACCCGAACGGCCGCCCGTACGCCGACCGCAACGAGCTGGCCCGCCAGGTCATCCGCGCCGCGCGCGACGTCGGGCTGCGCATCGTGCTGCTCCGCGTGGGTTACGCCCGGTCCGGCTTCGAGCAGGCGTTAAATCCGCGGCAGCGCCGCTTCATCGACCCCGACGTGGACGCGTTCCTCTCTGCGGCGGACGAGCTGGCGGCGTCGGTGAAGGATCCGCTGGTGACCGTGGGGCTGGCTCCGCACAGCGTGCGGGCAGTGGGGCGCGAGTGGCTCGAGGCGGTGTCGCATCGGAAAGGCGTGGTGCACATGCACGTCTCCGAGCAGCCGGCCGAGACGGAGCAGTGCCTCTCGGAGCACGGGCGCACGCCGGTGGCGCTCCTCTCCGAGCTGGGGCTTCTGCGCAAGGGCTTCACCGCGGTGCACGCGATTCACCTCACGCCGGTGGACGTCGAGCTGCTCGGCAGATCGGGCGCGACGGTGTGCGCCTGCCCCTCCACCGAGCGGAATCTGGGCGACGGAGTGGTGCCCGCGGACGAGCTCGTGCGCTGCGGCGTGCCGCTGTCGCTCGGCTCGGACAGCCAGGCCCACATCGGGCTGCTCGAGGAGGCTCGGCAGCTCGAGCAGCACCTGCGGCTCGTGCGTCGCCACCGCGCGGTGCTCGACCCGGGCGGCGGCAGGATGGACGGCCTCGCCGAGCGGCTCTTCTCGTTCGCCACCAACCACGGAGCCGACTGCCTGGGGCTTCAGCGGGCGAATCTGACGCCGGGTGCTCCGGCCGACTTCTTCACCGTGGACCTGTCGCATCCGTCCGTCGCCGGAGCGTTCGGACCGGCGCTGCTCCCGGCCATCGTCTTCGGCGCCGAGCGTTCGGCCATCCGCGACGTGGCGGTGCAGGGCCGGCTCATCGTGCGCGACGGGCGCCACCGGGACGACGAGCCCATTCGCCGTGCGTTCGTCGACGTCTGCCGGAGGATCGCCGCGTGAGCGAGCCGTTGCCCGAGGTGAAGAAGCTTCTGGCCGAGCTGGTGGCCATCGACTCCACGTCGGCGCGCGCCAACGGGCCGATCATCGAGCTGCTCGAGCGCAGGCTCGCCGCATCCGGCTTCCGGTGCGAGCGCTTCCGCTATGTGGACGACGCGGGCACCGAGAAGGTGAACCTCTTGGCGCACAAGGGCGAGGGCAGAGCCGAGCTGGCGTTGGTGGGGCACTCCGACTGCGTGCCCTACGACGCGAGCTGGAAGGACGCTCTGGTGCTCACCGAGCGGGACGGCCGGCTGTACGGCCGCGGCGCGTGCGACACCAAGGCCTTCCTCGCGTGCGCGGTGGTGGCGGCCGAACGCGCCCGGCCGGAGAAGGGGCTTCTATTGGTGTTCACTTCGGACGAGGAGATCGGCTGCCTCGGAGCGAAGAAGCTGGCGCAGGCCAGAGCGCTCTCGGCCCGGTACGCCATCGTGGGCGAGCCGACGTCGCTGAGGCCCATTCGCGCCAACAAGGGCTACTGCCTCGCCGACGTCGAGGTGTTCGGGCGCGAGGGCCACAGCGCCTACCCCGACTCGGGTGCATCGGCCATCTTTCGCGCATCGCGCTTCATCAAGAAGCTCGAGGAGGCCTCTTTGGGCCTCTTGCGCCAGGAGCGCGACGGCTCGTTCGAGCCGCCCTTCACGACGGTGAACGTGGGCCTCGTCTCCGGCGGTCGGGCGAGGAACATCATCGCCGGGAGCTGCCGCTTCACCGTCGAGTGGCGGCCTATTCCGTCGCAGCCCATCGAGCGGGTGATAGAGCTGCTCGAGCGCATTCGGGCCGAATTGACCGCCGACGACCCGGGCTTCCGGTGCGAGATCCGCGTCGTGCGCGAAGACCGCGGCTTCTGTACGCCCGAGGGCGCCACGCTGGTGCGCTTCCTCTCGGAGCAGAGCGGCCGCGCCCCGGACACGGTGGCCTTCGGCACCGAGGCGCCGATGATGGCCGAGCTCGGGGCCGAGCCGGTGGTGTTCGGGCCGGGCGACATCCGCGTGGCGCACCAGACCGGCGAGCACGTGCCCGTCGACGAGGTGGCCCGCTGTGTCGAAGTCTTGTCCAACGCCATCGCCCACTTCTGCGGGCGGGCCGAGGAACGCCGATGAACCCCGTGCGAGTCGCCCGGCGCATCGCCGACGTGCGCTACGCCATTCGCAACATCGTCGAGCAGGCGGCGAAGCTCGAGGCGACCGGCCGGCAGATTCTCTACTGCAACATCGGCGACCCGCTGAAGTTCGACTTTCGCACGCCGCCGCACCTCGTCGAGGCGGTGAGCCGGGCGATGCGGGACGGGTACAACGGCTATGCGCCGTCGGCCGGCGTGCTCGAGGCGAGGGAGGCGGTGGCGAAGGACGCGTCGTCGCACGGCCTCTCGGGCGTCACGGCCGAGCACGTCGTCATCACCAGCGGCGCCAGCGAGGCCATCGAGATGGCGATGACCGCGCTGTTCGAGCCGGGCCAGAGCGTGCTTTTGCCCAGCCCCGGCTACCCGCTGTACAACGCGGTGGCGGCGAAGTTGTCGCTCGAGGTGATTCCCTACCATCTCGACGAGTCGCGAGCCTGGGCGCTGGACTTCGACGAGCTCGAGGCGGTGGTCCGGCCCGACACGCGGGCCATCGTCGTCTGCAACCCCAACAACCCCACCGGTGGAACGTACGACCGCAAAGCGCTCGAGCGGCTGCTCGAGCTGGCGCGCCGTCACCAGCTGGTCGTGCTCTCGGACGAGATCTACGACCGGCTCACCTACGAGGGCACGCACGTGCCGACGGCCACGGTGGCCGACGACGTGCCCATTCTCACCTTCGGCGGGCTGTCGAAGGTCTACCTGGCGTGCGGCTGGCGCGTGGGCTGGGTGGTGTTCAACAACCCGAAGCTGACGGGCGAGCTCGAGCGGGCGGTGCTGAGGCTGGCCGACGCGCGGCTGTGCAGCCCAGCGCCGCCGCAGTTCGCGGTGCGGCCGGCGCTCGAGGGCTCGCAAGCGCACATCGAAGAGATGATGCGCTCTCTCCGCGAGCGGAGAGACCTGACCGTCCGCCGCATCAACGCCATTGCTGGCCTGTCGGTGGTCGAGCCGAAGGGTGCCTTCTACGCGATGGCCCGCATCGAGCTGCCGCAGGTGACGGACGACGAGCAGTTCGTCCTCGGCCTGCTCCGCGAGAAGGGAGTGCTCTTCGTCCCCGGCAGCGGCTTCGGGCAGAAGGAGGGCACGCGGCACTTCCGCGTGGTGTTCCTCCCTCCGCCCGAGGTGCTGAACGACGCGTTCGACCGGCTGGACGCGTACGTGCGAGCGTTGCCGCAATGACGCGGCCGAGGCTTGTCGAGCCGGGCAGCCGTCGCCGAGAGGGTTCGTCGCGTGTCCAGGCGGCACTGCTCACCGCCACGCGGTACGCGGCGGCCGTCGACGCCGGTTGCGGGCCGACGCATCCGGTATTACCCTCTGGGCAATGGGTAATACGCAGCTCATGTCGATCAAGCTGCCCCGCCATCTCGGCGCCAAGGTGGCGCGGCTGGCGAAGAGGCAGGGCAAGACGCGGTCGCAGGTCGTCCGCGACGCGCTCGAGGCCTACCCCGAGGGTCGCAGGTTCGGTGACGTGGCGGGCCGTTTCGCAGGCATTGCGCGTGGGCTTCCGAGCGACCTGTCGACCAACCCCAAGCACCTCGAAGGCTACGGACGTGGACGTGAGTGATTCGGTGTATCTCGACACCGGTCCGTGGGTTGCCTACCTGAGTGCGCGCGACCGACACCATGCCTGGGCGCGGGAGACGCTCGACGCCCTCTCTCCACCGCTGCTGACGTGCGAGGCCGTCGTCAGCGAAACCTGTTTCCTTTTGGGACGACATCGCGCCGCGGCGCTGAAGTTGCTCGAAACGGGCGCCGTCCGCTTGGGTTTCGAGTTCCCATGGCGCTTGCCGATGCCTGTCTCGTCCGAATGGTCGAGCTGAACGGGGGCTCGATCGTGACGTTGGACGAGGACTTCCTCGCCTACCGCGCGCACGGGCGCCGCCGGCTCGACGTCATCGCGCCGTTCGCCTGACAAGAGCGCGTCACGCGCCGCGTTCGACGCGCTGCAGCTCCTCGAAGCCGGGCAGCGTCGACAGGTCGGGCACGATGATGATTTCGATGCGCCGGTTCTGCGCGCGGCCCTCGGGCGTGTCGTTCGGCGCCGCGGGCTTGCTCTCGCCGAAGCTGGCCGCGCTGATGCGGTCGGTCGGCATGCCGGCGTCGATCATCGTCTTGAGAACGGTGATGGCCCTCGCTGCGGCCAGCTCCCAGTTCGACGGGTACTGGGCCGTCGAGATGGGCACGTTGTCGGTGTGGCCTTCGATCTGGAACTTGCGGTTCGGAATCGAGGCCAACAGCTGCGCCACCTCGGCAATGGCCGCCTTGCCGTCCTTGGACAGCGTGGCCGAGCCCGAGGCGAACAGCACGTCGGACGCCAGCACCACCACCATGCGCCCGTCGATGATGCGGACCTTCAACTTGCCGGCGTCGATGAGCGACTTGAACTTGACGAGCAGCGCCCGGTACTCGGCGATGCGCGACTCGGCCTCCTCCTTGCGTTTCTGCAGCTCGGCCAGGGCGGTGGTCATCTCCTGCACCGACGACTGCAGCTTCGACTTGTCCTTCAGCAGGGTGGACTTCTCGGCCAGCATCTGGGCGATGCGCTCGTCGAGGTCCTTCACCTTCTGCTGCTCGGCCTCGATCGCCTGCTTCAGGTCGGCCGACGCGCGCTCGAGCGCGGCGATGCGCTCCTCCTGCTCGCGAATCGTCTGATTGCGCCTGGCGAGCTCGGCCTGCGCCGCCTCGTGCTCGGCCTTGAGCGCGTCGAAGGTCCCTTGCGTCACACAACCAACCGCCAGCGAAACCGAAAGGGCGATGACGTTGCGCATGGGGCGATCCGATATCCCCTCGGGCGCAGGCTGACAAGCGTGCGAATCATTGCTGCTCCAACGAGCCGGCCGGCTCGACCGCGGCCCTGCCCCGGCCCGCGGCGGTACGCTAGCTTCTGCGCCCCGATGGATCTGCTCGAGCGAATCGTGGACATGCTGGCCGACGAGTCGCCCCGCAAGCGCATCGCGGCGGCGGTGGTGCTCGGCGAGCTGAAGGTCAAGGACGCCCAGGTGGTGTCGAAGCTGGTCGAGATGGCCAAGGACCCGGTCGACGCCTTCGCCGAGGCGGCCATCGAGGCTCTCGGAGAGATTGGTTCGATGAAGGCGCTGCCGGTGCTCCTCGACGCGCTGGGCCGCGGCAAGGAGGTTCAGGCTCTGGCCTCGCGGGCCATCGCCAATCTCGGTCCGAACGCACTGCCCGAGATCCGCGCCCGGCTCGACGAGGCCACTCCCGAGGTCCGCGCGGCGCTCTCGCAGCTGCTTCCTGCGGTCGGAGGCCGGCTCTCGTTCGAGATGACGCTCGAGGGCCTTTTCGGGCAGCCCTTCGACGCGGTCAACCGGGTGGCGCTGGCGGCGCGGCAGGAGGTGAAGAGCGCCTCCGAGGCCGAGCGGCGGGCCATGAAGACGCAGGTGGAGAGGTTCCTCGACAAGAAGAAGACGCAACAAGACGAGCCGGCGCTCCGCGGAGCGTTGAAGATCCTCGGCTTCCTCGAGCTGCCCGAGGCGGTGGACACGCTGCTCGGCTACCTCGGCAAGAAGCGGTCGACGCCGGTGCGGGTCGAGGCGGCCACTGCGCTGCGCTTTGCCATGAGCGCCAGGGCCTCGAAGAAGGCGCTGCGCAAGCTGATGGAGCTGCTCGGGGACGAGGACGTACTGGTGGCACGCGCCGCGCGCGACACGCTCACGGTGCTCAAGCTCGGCCCGGAGCTCTCGGACGAGCTGGCCGAGCTGGCGACGAGCAAGGACGTCGAGGTGGCGCTCTGGGCGATCGGCCGATTGGGCGGGCTCGGCGGCAAGGTGGCGGAGAAGGCGCTGGTAGAGGTGGCGTGCGGCTCCGACCGGGTGCGCGCCGAGGCGGCGGCGAAGGCCATTCTCGCCCTGCCCGACGGCATCTGCTCTTGGCCGAGGCGCTGGCCGACGCCGACGAGGAGATCGGCGCCCAGGCGCTGGCCGAGGCGTTGAACCCGGTGGCCTCCAAGCTGTCGAAGAAGGACCTGAAGGCGCTGCTCGCCGCCGGCGGCAAGGCGCTGGGCAAGTCGGTGGCGGTGGCGCGCAGACGGCTCGAGCCGGTCCGCGCGGCGGATCCGCAGGCCTGGGCCGAGCTGCTTCGCGAGAAGGCCGAGGCGCTGCTCGAGAAGGATCCGGGCCGGGCGGAGGCAATCCTCGGCACGTTGGTGCGGAGCACCCAGGCGACAAACGAAGACCGCTACCGGTACGCGACGATTCAGCTCGAGCGCTCGCCGATGGATTTGCACCCCAAGGCGCGGCAACGCGACCCGGCGCTGGGCGATTTCGAGCGCCTGGCCGAAGACGGCTTTCCCGTGGCGAAGGCGCTGCAGAAGGACAGACGGGTGAGCGACGAGGGCCGCTACTACGTCGCCTTCCACCTCGCCGAGACGAAAACCCCCGAGGCCCGTTCGGCCGGCTACGCCCTGCTCGAGGCGCTGGCCGGCAAGGGCAAGGGCAAGGTGACCAAGGCGGCGAAGAACAAGCTCGAGCTGCTCGAGAGCGCGGCGTGACGGCAGCCGGATTGCCAGACTGATGCATGGTTGGTACATAGATCTGCATGCGGACCACCCTCGATTTCGACGACGCGCTCCTCAAGGAAGCGAAGAAGCGGGCAGCCGAGGAAGGCAAGACGCTGACCCGGTTCATCGAGGAGGCCATCCGCGAGCGGCTGCGGCCGAGTGCGCGGCCGACAAAGCGCTTCAAGCTGAACCTGCTCGTCAAGAAGGCCGGGCCGATTCCGGGCGTGGACATTTCCGACCGCGATGCCCTTTACCGCTGGCTGGAAGACGAGCGGTGATCGCCGTCGATACCAACGTACTGGTCTACGCGCATGGGTCGGGGTTTCCCCTTCACCATGCGGCGCGCAGACGGCTCGTCGAGCTTGCCGAGGGCGATCGCCCGTGGGCGATCCCCGTGTTCTGCCTCACGGAGTTCATTCGCGTGGTGACGCACCCCAGGTTTTCGCTGCCGTTCACGACGCGCGAAGCGAAGCGGGCAGTCGAGCGGTTCCTGGAGAGCCCGACGCTGCGCATCGTCGTGCCGGGCGAGCGATTCACGGCGCTCTTTCTCGAGGCGCTCGAGGAAGCTGATGCGCGGGGAAACCTGGCGTTCGACGCGCAGATCGTCGCGCTCTGTCGCGAGAGCGGCATCTCTGCTCTGGTGACCGAGGACCGCGACTTCGCCCGCTTCCGCGACTTCCATACCGAGCCCCTCGTCGGCTGAGCGGGTCTGTAGAGCGGCGCCTCCGTTGATCCGCCACCTTTACAACCGCAATTCCGTGAGCGATGAATCAATTCCTCGAGCGAGGGGAATTCTAGATGCACCGACAAATTCTGGCTCTGGTGGCGGTTGCGCTGGCGCTCTCTTGTGGCAGTCCCGTCAAGACCTGCAAGCGTTCCGCCGAATGCGGTCCGAATGCCGCTTGCGAGAACGGCACCTGTGTCCGATTGGGTGGGGACGGCGGCGACGGCGGCGGTGGCGGTGAGCAGAACACGGCTTGCAAGCCCGGCGAGCCCTGCCGGCCGGCCGCGGGGCCATGCGATGTCGAAGAAGTGTGTTCCGAAACAGGCGTCTGCCCGGCAGATACCGTCAAACCGGCGAGCGAGGTCTGCCGTCCGGCTGCGGGCGTTTGCGATGCGGAAGAGCGGTGCACCGGGGAATCGGCCGACTGCCCGGACGACCGAATGGTGCCTGCCGATGTCACCTGCCGGCCGGCCGCGGGCTCGTGCGACGTCGCCGAAGCGTGCACGGGCGATTCTCCGCATTGTCCCGCCGACGGCATGGCTCCCGCGGGGCGGAGCTGCCGCGCCGCAGCCGGCCCGTGTGACGTCGAGGAAACGTGCTCGGGAAGCTCGGCCGACTGCCCTCCCGATGCCCTGGCGCCATCGTCGACCGTCTGCCGCGCGGCCGAAAGCGCGTGTGACGTCGAAGAGCGATGCACCGGCCAGTCCGCCGACTGCCCCAGCGACATGCTCGCCGATGCCGGCACCCTCTGCCGTCCCTCGGCCGGTGCGTGCGATGTCGCCGAGTCTTGCACGGGAAGCGGCCCGCGGTGCCCGGCCGACGCGTTCCTTGCCTCGGGCACGGTGTGCCGGACGGCCCAGGGCATCTGCGATGCCGAGGAACGCTGCACGGGAACGTCGGCTCTTTGTCCCGATGACGCGCTCGTTCCTGCGGGTGCCATCTGCCGGGGCGCCAATGGAGGTTGCGACGTCCCCGAGTCCTGCGATGGCAAGAGCGTCGGGTGCCCGCCCGATCGCTTCTTGCCGCAGGGGCAGGTGTGTCGACCGCCCGTCGGCGGCTGCGACGCGCCCGAGCTCTGTGACGGCAATTCGGCGGCCTGCCCGGTCGACGCGTACGTGCCGACGGGAGCCGTCTGCCGAGTACCCGCGGGTCCGTGTGACGCACCGGAAACCTGCTCGGGCTCGAGTCCGAGCTGCCCTGCCGACGGCAAGCTCGGTGTTTCGACGGTGTGCCGCCCCGCCTCCGACGTGTGCGACGTCGCAGAGTGGTGCGACGGAATTTCGGACCAGTGTCCGGCAGACGGCTTCGTCGCCGCAGGAGTGACGTGCCGGCCGGCGGCAGATCTCTGCGACGAATCCGAAGCCTGCACCGGTAGCTCCGCCGCCTGCCCGGCCGATGCGGTCAAGCCATCTGGAACGTTCTGCCGCGCTGCGAATGGCGTTTGCGACGTCGCCGACTACTGCGGCGGCTTCAGCAAGACGTGCACGAACAACTTCCGCTCGGCGACCGCGCTGTGCCGCGCCTCGCAAGGAGTCTGCGACGTCGAGGAGTATTGCCCGGGGAACGGCCCGAGCTGCCCGCCCGACGGTTTCAAGAGCGGCACCTTGTGCCGCGCCGCGAATGGCCCGTGCGACATCGAGGAGTACTGCCCGGGCACCTCGCCCGTCTGCCCGTCCGATGCGAAGCAGCCGAACGGCACCCTTTGTACCACCGGCACGAGCTGCTGCAACGAGCCGACCTGCCAGAATGGCGCCTGCGTCCTGCCATCGTGCTGTGCCGGCCCGTGCTGCAACAACTAGTCGATGCGCATGGCCTCAGCTTCGTGAGAGAAGGTCTGTGAGGCGATGGGCGAAGGGGGCTTGCTCCCGATGATTGCGACGAGCGTGTTGATACCGATGTTGCTGGCCACCTCGGCGGCGTCGAAGACGCTGGTGGTGGCCTCCGGCGACTGCAGCAACACCGAGCTCATCGGCAGCATGCTCGTCTTCGACGAGGCGGTGAGGCAACGCCTGGGCGCCGATGCTTTTCGGCCCGAGCACGTCCTGGAACGCTACCGGCCTCGCCCGAGCATGACGCTCGACGACGTGCACCGGCTGCTCGAGGCCGCCCAGACGCAGTACTACAGCCTGCAGTACCTCAAGCTCGACGAGAACGTCGACCGCGCCCTGGCCGAGCTCGACCGGCTCCCCCCGGGCGAGCGAACCTGGGCGCTCCGCGCGCTGGCGCTCACCTTGAAGGCGCTGTCACTCAAGAATCGCGGCAAGAAGGCCGAGTCGTTCGATACCTTCTTCCGGCTCTTGCGCGTCGACCCCAAGCACGCGCTGGACCCCGACCTCTACAGCCCACTGACGCGCGAATACTTCGAGGAGGTGCGAAAGGCCTGGGCCAGGCTCCCCCGCGGCCAGCTCACCGTGCAGTCGACGCCGCCGGACGCCGAGGTCTTTCTCGACGGAAGATCGGTGGGAAAAACTCCCTTCAATGGCTCTTTGCCACGGGGCAAGTACCTTCTCGTCGTCCAGAAGGCGGGCCTCACCTCGTTCAGCAGGTACGTCCACGTCGACCCGCACGCCAGTGTACAGGTGGATCTGGCCTTCGAGGCATCCTTGAGGCCGCAGCTTCCGCTGTGCGTCGATTCGCGCGGCAGGTCGTCGAGCATCGAGCAGCCGCTCAGGCTGGCGGCGCTGCTCGGCGCGGAGGAATTGGTGGTGCTGCACGTCGAATCGAGGGTGGCCGAGCCGGGGTGGGCTACCGCGGTGCTCCTCGAGGTGAATCGCGGAGCGCGTGTGCGCAAAGGAGGCCTGAAGGCGGTACCGGCAGGAGGCAAGAGCGCCGGGCTCGAGGCGCTGGCGGACTTCATCGTCACGGGCAGGCTCGTCTCCGACGTGGTCGCCGTCGGCGCAGCCTCCGAGCTGAGGGCTCCCGCGTTCGAGGAGCGTTCCGGCGGAACGGGCAAGGTCGCCGCGAGCGGCAAGGGAGACCGCTCGGTGCAAGAGCCGCCGCCTGCAGCGGTCGAGTCTGGACCGGCTCCGGCTCCACCGATTGCAGCGGCCGAACCGGCGCCTGCCTCCGCATCGTGGAGTTGGAGGCGCCCGGCCGGCTACGCCGGCATCGGGGTGGGAACGGCGGCGGCGGCGGGCGCCGCAGTGGCATGGCTGTCGGGCGGCGCCGAACGAGAGCGGCTCTCCCAGCTCATCGACGCGCAGGGGCGGCTGCCGCCGAAGGACACTCCCGAATATTTCGAGGCAAAGAGGCTGCGCCAGTCGAACGCGTCGCGAACCTTCTGGACGGCGTCGCTGGGCGTCGGCGCAGCGGTGTTCGCGGGCGTCGGGAGCTACCTGTTGCTGGCGGGTGACGACGAGCCTGCGCCGGCAGCGGCCTGGCTCTCGCCGGGCGGCCTCGGGGTCTTTGTCGTCGGGGCGTTCTGAGCGGCCGGAGAGCTGCCGCCTGATGAGAGGCTTTCGACAGAGCCGCTCGGCTGGCTGCGTTCAGCACGACGTCGCCGGGGCCACGCCGGGGCCGCGTTGTGACCGCCCGACGCCCGGATTACGGTTCGAATCGAGATGGACATCGAGCCAGCCACGTCGCCAGCCGACATCGATCAGCGGATCGTGCTCTACGACATCAGCTGGGAGCAGTTCGAAGCCTTTCTGAAGATGCGGGGCGATGGCACGGCCACGCGAGTCGCGTACTGCGAGGGGGAGCTCGAAATCATGACTCCGTCGGTTCACCACGAGCGGCGGAAGAAGAACTTTGCCGCGCTGCTCGAGGCCTGGCGGAGTCACGGCAGCGGAATCCGCACCACGATCGCCCCACCATCGCGGCCGACCGCGCCGGCGACGGCCAAATCTTCGGACGGCGCGAGCAGGTACAGCGCCACGGCAGCGGCTCCGAGTGCTCCGGCGCCGATGGCACTCGCCACGCCGGTGACGTTCTTGGCGCCGATCGACCGGTTCAGCGCCAGCGCTTGCTCGTGCTCGACCGTGCCTTCGGCGGGCAGCCTTCCTTCTCGGGTCAGCGTCGAGAGTCGCGAGGCGTCAGAGGCCGCCGACGAGAAGCTCACCACCGAGAGAATTCCCAGCGCCACGGCGGTTCCGCCCGCGGCGTACGCGCCGATGCGAAGCCCCTGTCCGTCCCTGCCGCCGCCCGGCACGGGGGGCGCTGGTTCTGCCGGCTCTGCGGGAATGCTCTGGTTCTGCGAAATCGGCGGCAGGTGGGGAAGATCCAGCTCCGCGAGCAAGGCCCGAAGCGCTTGGCGAATCTGCTCTGGCCGGGAAAGGCCGCTCTGCTTCGGAAACGGGCGCGGCGCCACCGAGCGCACCAGCTTGCCGTCGGCGCCGACCACCGTCGCGGACAAGACGAGGGTGGGCGGAGCCAGCGTCACCAGTAGCGCGTGAGAGGCCCGGGTGTGTCGCGCGAGCGCGACGAGGCAGAGCTCCTTGGAGGCGCAACTGCCCTGCGGATCCTGCGCGAGAAACTCGCGGACCGGCGACGATTCCACGAGCGGAACGCCGGCTCGAACCAGCTCGACCGCGAAGATGGCCTGCAGCTCCTCCTGGTCGGCAGGCCCGGATTCGACGAGCACGAGCGGATGGGCGGCGACGAGGAGCGGTGGCGGGCTCTGCGGTTGCGAAGGCGCGGCGAGCAGGAGCGCGGCGAGCAGGCAATGCGGCGAAGCGAGCACGGAAGCGAGTGCGTACCATCACTTGCCCGGCCGTCAAGCCATCGGTTCCAATCGATTCCAGTCGGTTGACGACTTCGAGCCGAGCCAGTGGCGACGCCCTGGTGGAGCCGTGCTATAAGCCGCGCACTTCGCGAGAAATTGGGGGAATCATGCAAGCGTGGAAACGGGGCGGGCTGGTCGTGCTTTCGTTGCTCGCCGTCTCGTGCGTCGAGAGCCCGGTGGACAAGTGCGCCGCCGACTCCGACTGCGGCGAAGGTGCGTACTGCAAGGAGGGGCTGTGCACCGAGCAGTGTCCTCGAGGCAGCGACTGCCCGTGCGCGAGGGACGTGCAGTGCGCGTCTGGGAGGTGTGAAGGCGGGCGCTGCGCGACGGGCGCTGGCGGAGG